>JAEEGL016879151.1_pt1 | contig 12443 bp, 14 predicted proteins | sample 9134231 | NCBI WGS metagenome assembly JAEEGL01 (sample SAMN16246548, study PRJNA631951) | gut metagenome | biome: gut microbiome; feature: rumen; material: fiber-attached | host: Bos | place: Iran: Karaj | collected 2018-10 | reverse complement strand
ATCAGGATATACATTTAAATCAAGAGATGGCTTTAATTGTACTTATACACAGACTAATCCAAGTAAAACAAATCCAGTATGTCCAACATTAGATGGATATTCAAATCCTGTTAGAGATGGATTTAGTTGTACTTATAGTAAACAAGGAACTGTTTATGCAGATCCAATATGTCCAACTGTATCAGATTTTGAAAATACAGGAAGAGATAATTTTACTTGTAATTATATGAAATCATATCAAGTAGCAGTTGGTACAAAGATTGTATCATCATGTACAGGATGTGCTAAAGAAGTGATTACGGTTTACGAAACTAGATATGATTATACGACTAAGACAGCAATATGTCCTGAAGGATATGATAGAAGTGGTAATATATGTGCTAAAGCCGCTACATTAACTGAAACAAGAACAGCAATATGTCCTGAAGGATATTCTAAGTCTGGAAGTGATTGTGTTAAATATGATACAATTACAAAGAATGCAACATGTAAAGATGGATATACAAAATCTGGAACTGATTGCATTAAAAATGAAATGAGAACAGTAACTAAAGATGCAGTATGTGCTGCTGGTGAAGAAATGCTTAATGGTAAGTGTTACAAAGTTCAAACATCTACTGTTAAAGTAATAGGTTATAGAGATGTAACATACTATAGATATAGACTTAGAAGTTATACTGGTGGAACTACTGATTATAAATGGAGTTCATCAAATAATGATAGAAGTTTATTAGACGCTGGTTATAGATTAACTGGTAAAACTAGAAATAAAGAAGTAGGGGGAAAATAATATGAACAATGATATTTTTCAACAAATAGAAAAAAGATTAGAACAAGAAGAAGCAAAACGTAATGATGCCTTAATTGAAAAAGAAATAGCTGATGATATGAAGTCAGAAGCAATAAAAAAAGAAAAACAATCAAAAGCTGTAATAAGAGAACTAAATATGGCTAAATCACACGCTGAAAAAGCTCAAATATTGATGGAAGACAAAACTGAAGAAACTGATGCTGATGTTGAAGTAGAAGATGAAACTCCAATTGATGAAAAAACAATAATAGTTAAAGAAGAAAAGAAAAAATCTGGTGGATTTGTAACAGGATTAGTTGTTGGAGCAACAGCGCTTGCTATTTTGGCTGGTTCTGTGAAATTATATAAAGAATCAAAAACTGGTGATGTTAGAACAACGACATCTACAATTGATATGAATGATTCAGTTAATGATGAACCAGAAAATAATAATCAAGTTGAAGAAACTAGTTATAGTTATAATTATGATAATAATGTAGTTGTTGTTGTTGATACTGAATATGTTCCATTAACTACTGAAGCATTTGAAAACTTGACTACTGAAACAATTAATACATTAAGAGGTTATGGATTAACTGTTAGTGATGAAGATATTGTTAAATACGTAATGATTAGAAACATTGATAAATTAAGACAAGATAATAATGAATTAATTAGTCAAATAGTTGGAGATCAAGATCCAACCGAAGTATTTGCAGATGCTGACAATGTTATTGATGCGATTATGACATATAACTTATTATATTTTGATGCAAATCATAATACTGATGGATTTATTAGTTCTTCTGTAGGAATATTCGATGAAACTCAAAAAGCTAGAGCACTTGAAATTGAAAGAAGAGTATTTGAAATTGGTACTTATTATCAAGATGAAGAAAAATATAATGAATTAACATATGCTTTACTTAGAGATATGATTGATCCATCAAATGAAATATCTGAACTTGAAGATGGTGTTAGTTATGGTGTAGAATGGATTAATATGTATATGGTTCGTTCAACATTTGGAACAAATAGATATATCAAATTAAATGATACTAATGCTGATATGATTAAATACTATGTATCATTTGCTGGTGATGGTGAAGAATATGAAATGAATGCACTAGTAAATGGTAATGTTAGAAATATTAATGCATTACTAGAAGAATGTACTAAAGGAAAAACACTTACAAGATAGTGAAAAAGCCTATAAAAATGGCTTTTTTTTCTTGCTTAAAAATGATATAATTGATGTAGATGAGTATGAAGAAGATTATTAAGATATTTATTAGTGTATTAATTATTATATTTATATTTGTTTTATATATGGATTATAATGATAAAAGATATGAAGATAGATTAAAAAATAAGATAATTAATAATACTGATATTAAAGAAATTGAATATATTAATTATTATGATAGTTATTATATTGTTATGGATATGGAAAATATATATGTACTTGATAATAAATATATAGAATTATTAAAGATAGATAAGATATTAATACAGGAAAATAAGAAAAAGTATGATATGATCTATAAAGATGGCATGGTTATGTATATGAATGATTATTATAAAGGTAAGTTGCTTGTGTATGAATACTATGATTTATATACATATGAACTTTATGATAGGGTTTTAGTTGGAGGTAATTATGAATAATGTTATTAATTTGATTAAAGGCAAACCTTTATTTATTCCTAGAATATTACTTAGTAATTATAAAATGTTAGGAATTACGGATGAAGAATTAATAATTATTACGATAATTATGAATTATGGGGATAAAGTTGTATATGATCCAGAAATGTTTGCTAAGGAGATAAATGGTAATAAAAGGAATATAATGATGATTATAGATAATTTATGTGATAAAAATATTTTGTCTTTAGTAATTGAAAAAAATAATAAAAAGACTTATGAATATATATCACTAGATTTACTATATGAAAAACTTGGTAATATTATTATAGGACAGGAAGAAGAAAAAGAAATTGATAATTCGATATTTAGTGTATTTGAAAGTGAACTAGGAAGAACGTTATCACCAATGGAATATGAAAAAATTAAAGAGTGGATTACGAGTGGGAACTCTAATGAAATGATTTCGTTAGCACTTAGAGAAGCAGTAATGAACGGAGTTAATAATTTAAATTACATTGATAGTATTCTTAATAATTGGCGAAAAAAGGGATATAAAAATAAGAGTGATATTTTAAAAGAAAAAGAGAATTATCGTACAAAGAAAGAAAAAGCACAAATTTTTGATACGGATTGGTTAAATGAATAAGGAAATATTTGATTATTTAGATAGGTTGTATCCAGATCCTAAGTGTGAACTTAATTATAATAAAGATTATGAATTATTAATTGCGGTTATGCTTAGTGCTCAAACAACTGATAAAAGAGTTAATAAAGTAACAGAAGTGTTATTTAATAAATTTAAATCAATTAAAGAACTAAGTGAAGCTAATATTAATGATATTGAAAATATTATAAAAGAGATAGGTACTTTTAGAAGAAAGGCTATTTATGTTCATGAGATAACAAAAAAACTATCTGATGATGGTTATGATTATGTACCTAATGATAGAAACTATATTGAATCATTACCAGGAGTAGGCCATAAAAGTGCTAATGTCTTTTTATCTAATATCTATAATGAACCAGCTATTGCAGTTGATACACATGTATCTAGAGTAAGTAAAAGACTGGGACTTGCTTATAAGAACGACGATGTTGTTATGATTGAGAAGAAATTAATGAAAAAAGTACCTATGGGTAGGTGGAGTAAAACACATCATCAATTAGTTTTATTTGGGAGATATAATTGTAAAGCGGTTAATCCAGATTGTTGTGATTGTGAAATTAAAAAGTATTGTAAATATAAAGGCTAAGCCCTTTTTTTCTATAAAAAAATAGAACATTATGTTCTATTATGCTTCTTTCACTTCTTCAATCGCTTCGGTAGGACATTCTTCAATGGCTTCTTTAGTTATTTCTTCTAAATCAGCTGGTACTTCATCGACAATGCAATTTGCTAGACCATCATCATTAAAATCAAATACTTGACTTTCTGATAGAGCAACACAATTACCACAGCCAATACATTTATCTTGATTAACTTTTGCTTTCATATAAATACCTTCTTTCTTTACTTAATTATAAGTGTAAAGTATTAAAAAATCAACAATTTTTGTTTTAGTTATTAAAAAAATATGATATTATATTTTTGAATAGAGGGTGAAGACTATGAGTAGTCGAATGGATAAATATAAAAATGAAGATAGTATTCCTACCAGAAGCGATAAGAATAAGGATTTATATAAACAGATATATAATGCATACGATGAATTTGAGAATTTGATTGTGCCATCTAATGCAAGAGAAATTAATCCAGATGATTTAAAAAAAGAAATTACAAGTAGACAAGATTATCGTAAGCAAAAAGATTTAGATGATATTACGAATAATAATACAAATAATTCCGTAATTAGAAAAGAAAAGATAACTCTTGAGCAAAAACAAGAAGAAGAGATTTATGATATAAATGAATTATTAAATAAGGCTACAAGTGATAGTAAAAAACCAGAATTAAATACTCAAGTGCTATCCAACGAGGATTATTTAAAAAGATTAAAACTAGATAATCGAAGAACTAATATTGAACAAGTTAAAGAAATGTACGATGAAATTAAAGAAGAATCAATTGAAGAGGATGAATCTTTAATGAAAACGGCTAATTTATCTTTAGAAATATTATCTGATTTGAAGGGTGATAGTGATAAGACTTTGGTAAGTGCTCCGATAAAAAATGAAGAATTACCAAATGATGTTAAAGATGCGGACTTTTATAGTAATACTTATAAGTTTAGTAAGAAAGATTTTGAAGATAAAGATAATGAAGATGACGATGATGAATTTAATATGGAAGAAAGTGGTAGCGGAAAGTTCTTCTTTAAAATATTAATTTTAATCTTTGGAATAATTTTAGTGATTTTGATTTTAGTTTATTTTATAAATTATTTTAATAGAGTTTAATTATCAACTATTTGGTTGATAATTTTTTTGTCAAATAGACTTGCGTTTTCGTGTATAATTTATTGAAAGAGATAGAAATTTATGTTATGATAAGTCTAGGGTGATAGGAATGGAAGAAGAACTTAAGAGAATTTACGAATATTCACTTGAAGAGATAATGGGAGAGAGGTTTGGTAAATACTCAAAATATATTATCCAAGATAGAGCTATTCCTGATGTAAGAGATGGATTAAAACCAGTTCAGAGAAGAATTTTATTCTCAATGTATAAAGAAAAAAATACGTATGATAAACCTTATAAGAAATCGGCTAGAGCAGTCGGGGATGTTATGGGTAAATATCATCCACATGGGGATTCTTCAATATATGATGCGATAGTACGTATGAGTCAAGATTGGAAAATGCGTGAACCATTTGTTGATATGCAGGGTAATAATGGTTCAATCGATGGAGATTCAGCAGCAGCTAGTCGTTATACGGAAGCAAGATTATCAAAGATTAGTAATGAAATGCTTAGAGATATTGATAAAGATACGGTTGTATTTGCACCAAACTATGATGATACATTGTTAGAACCAACAGTTTTACCTTGTAGGTTTCCTAATCTGTTAGTTAATGGAACAACGGGTATTTCGGCAGGATATGCAACAAATATTCCACCGCATAATTTAGGTGAAGTAATCGATGCAACAATATATCGTATAGATAACCCTAATAGTAGACTTGATACGTTATTAAATTTTGTTAAAGGCCCTGACTTTCCAACGGGTGGACAAGCAATTGGAGCCGCTGGTATTCATGAAGCTTATGAAACTGGCCGTGGAAAAATTACGATTCGTAGTAAATTATCAGTTGAGAAAAATAAGATTGTTATAACAGAAATTCCTTATGAAGTTAATAAGCAATTATTGGTTAAAAAAATAGATGAAATAAGGATTGATAAGAAAATAGATGGCATTGTTGAAGTAAGAGATGAATCTGATAAGAGTGGCCTTCAGATTACAATTGATTTAAAGAAAGATGCAAATGCGAAGAATATCTTAAATTATTTATATAAAAATACAGAATTACAAATAAGTTATAACTATAATATGATAGCAATAGTTAATCGTAGACCAATGCAACTTGGATTAATTCCAATATTGGATGCATATATTGCACATCAAAGAGAAGTAGTAACTAAAAGAAGTAATTTTGATTTAGCCCATGCGAAAAAGAGATATCATATTGTTGAAGGATTAATTAAAGCTATTTCAATATTAGATGAAGTAATTAAGACAATTAGAGGTAGTAAAAATAAAGTTGATGCAATTCAAAATTTAATTACTAAATATGAATTTTCGGAAGAACAGGCAACAGAAATTGTTAACTTACAATTATATAGGTTAACTAATACAGATATAGTTATTTTACAGGAAGAAAAAAATAATTTGGAAAAAATTATGGAAATGCTTGAAGGAATACTTGCTAGTCCGGAAAAATTAAATTTAGTTATTAAAGAAGAACTTAAGAAAATTAAGAAAGAATATGCTACTCCTAGAAAAACCGAAATTATTGATGAAGTTGAGGAAATTAAGATAGATACGACTAGTATGATTCCTAAAGAGGATGCAGTAGTTGTTGTTACGCATGATGGTTATGTTAAAAGAGTTAGCGTAAGGGCATATGAAGCGAATACTGAAGAAACTGGACTTAAAGATGGTGACTATGTAATTGGTTTATATAATATAAATACGACACAGACAGTATTAGTATTTACTGATTTAGGTAATTATTTATTCTTACCGGTTCATGAAATACCAGAAGTTAAATGGAAAGATATGGGTAAACATGTAAGTAATATTGTTATGATGTCATCAGATGAGAAAGTAATTGGTGCTATGCCGGTATATGATTTTGATGAAGATAAATATATTACTGTGTTTACTAAAAAAGGTATGGTAAAACGTACTAAACTAAGTGATTTTAAAGTTGGTAGATATACGAAAGAAATTGGTATGATTAAGTTACAAGATGGAGATTTAGTCGTATCGGTTGATTATAGTAATAATACTGATATATTCGTAGCTACGAGAAAAGGCTATGGACTTTGGTATGATGTTGCAGAAGTATCAGTTGTTGGTATTAGGGCTAGTGGTGTTAAATCAATTAAACTTAAGGATGATGAAGTGGTAAGCAGTTGTTTATTTGATCCAAATTGTGAATATGTGACAATTATTACTGATAAAGGTACTGGTAAACGTTTAAAACTATCAGAACTAGAAAAAACAAGCAGAGCTAATCGTGGAATACTTTTAATGAAAGAGATAAAGAGTAATCCAAGTAAAATAATTGACTGTTATTTATTACCTTCAAAAGAAGAATTAATGATAACTTCAATTGCGGAAGTTAAGATAATTAAACTAACAGAAATATCAATAATGGATAGACAAAGTAATGGATCTTTTGTTGTAAAAGATAGAATTATTGATACGGCAAAGGTAGCTAAAATGATTAGTCATAATGATGTAAAAAATGATGAAGCTAAGATAGTTGCTGATGAAGATAAACAAGTTGTTATAAAGGGTAATAAAGAATATAAATCTTTAAAAAATATAGATGAGAAAATGTTATCTATTGATGAATATTTAGATGATATAGAAAAATAAAGGAAAGAGGTAAAATATGAAAGATTTAAAAGGAACAAAAACAGAAGCTAATTTAATGACAGCTTTTGCTGGAGAAAGTCAAGCAAGAAATAAATATAGTTATTATGCATCAAAAGCTAAGAAAGAAGGTTATGAACAAATAGCAGCTATTTTTGAAGAAACAGCTGGTAATGAAAAAGAACATGCTAAAATGTGGTTTAAACTTCTTTGTGGAGGAGAAATTCCAGATACCTTAACTAACTTAACAGATTCTGCTAATGGAGAAAATTATGAGCATACAACAATGTATGAAGAATTTGCTGAAGTTGCCAAAGAAGAAGGCTTTGATGAAGTGGCTAGATTATTTAAGGCAGTTGGTGCTATTGAAAAAGAACATGAAGAAAGATACAGAAGACTAATTGATAATATTAAAGAAGAAAGAGTATTCAAAAAAGAAGAGTCTGTTGTTTGGGTGTGTCGTAATTGCGGTCATGTTCATGTTGGTAAAGTAGCTCCAAAAGTATGCCCTACATGTAATCACCCACAATCATACTTTGAAATTAAAAATGTAAACTATTAATGACTAATTAATAGTTTTTTCTAAAAGGAGGAAATATGAGAGTATTAGTAACTGGGGGAACAGGTTATATAGGAAGTCACACAATTGTAGAATTAATTAATTATGGGTATGATGTTGTAGCAGTCGATGATTTTAGTAATTCAAAGCCAATCGTATTAGATAAACTAAAACAAATTACGGGTAAAGAAATTAAATTCTATGAACTTGATGTTTGTGATAAAGAAAAATTAAGAAAAGTATTTAATGAAAATAAAATAGATGCGGTTATTCATTTTGCGGGTTATAAAGCGGTAGGTGAATCTGTTCAAAAGCCATTAATGTATTATCGTAATAATTTAGATTCAACAATTACGTTACTTGAAGTAATGAATGAATTTAATGTTAAGAAGATTGTCTTTTCATCTTCAGCGACAGTATATGGCAATCCGGAAGAATTACCGATTAAAGAAACGGCTAAACTTAGTACTACTAATCCATATGGTTCAACTAAATTGTATATTGAAGGTATTTTAAAAGATGTTTATATAGCTGATAATAGTTATAGTATTGCGATACTTAGATATTTTAATCCAGTGGGAGCACATTCAAGTGGTCTCTTGGGTGAAGATCCAAATGGTATACCTAATAATTTAATGCCATATATTGTAAAGGTAGCTAATAGGGAATTACCACATTTAAATGTTTTTGGTAATGATTATGATACACCTGATGGAACAGGCGTTAGGGATTATATACATGTTGTTGATTTGGCTTTGGGACATATAAGCGCGTTAAAATATATTGACAAAAACACGGGAATCGATTATTATAATTTGGGTACAGGGCATGGTTATAGTGTTTTAGAGATGGTTTCAGCTTTTAGCGAAGTCAATAAAGTTGATGTTCCATACGAAATAGCACCAAGAAGAGACGGCGATATTGCAGCGTGTTATGCTGATACTAGAAAGGCTAAAGAAGTACTTGGTTGGGAAGCAAAACATGAATTACCGGAGATGGTAGAAAGTGCCTATAACTTTGTTTTGAAGAATAAGGGTGAGGAGTAGGTGAATAATAAGGGTTTTACATTGGTTGAATTTACCATTTGGTTATTAGGAATTATAGTTTTATTTATAATAGTTATCAATATGTCTAGAGATACTTTAACAACATCTGTAGCTAAACCAATTAGGGATAAGGAAGTTTTTGCTGCAGCTGAAAATTATGTTATTAAAGAGGATAAATCATTTAATAATGATAATTATGTTTGTGTTACTAAAAGACAGCTTGAGATAACTGGCTATTTAAAAAAAGTTGATAATACTAATAGAATAATAAAATTAACAAGAAATAAAATAACAAAAGTTATCAATAAAATTGAATATGTTAATGAATGTGAATAACTAAAGAATTTTCTTTAGTTTTTTTCTTTAAAAATATGACAAAGTGTTAATTTTGTGTTATTATAATTATATTGAGGTGAGCAGTATGACAAGACATGAACAAAGATATAAAGCAATGACAATATTATATCAGGCTTTTTTATATGATAATAATAATATTAGTTATGATATCAGAGATATAATTAATGAACAATTAGAGGAAAGTAATAAATTTATCAGTTCATTGGTTATGGGAGTATTAAAAGAAAAAAATAAAATTGATAAACTAGCTAATAAGTATCTAGAAAACTGGGATATTAATAGATTAGGTTTTACTGATCAAGCTATTCTTAGAATTGGAATATATGAGATACTAAATACAGATACTCCAGATATTACATGTATCGATGAAGCAATTGAATTAAGTAAAGAATACTCTGATGATAAAGTATGTAAGATGATAAATGGAGTACTTGATAAAATATATCATAGTGAGAAAAATAATGAAGAGAAGTAATGGCTATTTAAACTTAGTGTTTGATAGTAAGTATGATCAACTAGTTAAGAATAATATTATTAAACCATTATATAGACATAGAATATGTTTTTATATTGAATCATTGAGATTATTTTTTAAAGAAGAAAATAATTGCTATCCAGAATTAATTGGTTCTGAGATGGCAAAATTTTTAAATGTTAATAGTGTATATTATGATATGTTAGAGGTTGTTACTTTAGATAAGACAATAAAAGGTGTTGTATCTAATGATTTTAGAGAAGATAACTATAAATTAATTACAATTGATAAAATAATTGATGAATATTTGTTAGATAGTAATAAGAAAGTATTATATAATGATATGAATTTAGAATTACTTAGTGATGCGTTAAATAATCATTATATTAATTATGAAAATAAAGAATCAATTGTAAATAGAATAATGGATGATATTAAAAAGTCTTTTTTATTTGATATATTAATTGGAAATATCGATAATGGTAAATATAATTATGAACTTAAGGAAAACGATACAGATGGTAAATTGACTCCATATTTTGATTATGAACAGATATTTAAGTTTGGGACAACAAGATTAACTGTTAATGATAATAATAATTATGATGTATATGATAATCTATTGTTTTTTCTAAATAGTGAAGCTAATTATGTAGATTATTTTAAAAAAATGTATGAATTATTAACGCCTGATAAAATTGAAGAATTAATTATAAAGATAGAAAATGATAAACATATTAGGGTTCCAGATAATTATAAAAATATTATTTTCTTATCTTATAGTAGACATTATAATAATATAGGAATGATTTTAGAGAAGATTAATAGTCATAGTAAAAGGTAAGTGGGTGTCTTATGGATAGAGAATATATTACAATTAGTGAGTTAAATCATTATATTAAAGGAGTAATGGAAGATAATATATTTTTAAATAAGGTTTATCTTAAAGGGGAAATATCAAATTTTAAAGCTCATACGAGAGGACACTTATATTTTACATTAAAAGATGAAGGTAGTAGATTAAATGCCGTAATGTTTTCTTATCAAGCTAATGGGTTAAAATTTGAGCCTGTAGATGGTATGAAGGTATTAGTTTGTGGAAAAATATCGGTATATGAAGCAACCGGAGCCTATCAAATATATGTTGAATCAATGGAACAAGATGGTTTAGGTAATTTATATGTTGAATTTGAAAAATTAAAAAAGAAATTGGCGGCTGAAGGATTATTTGATCTGGATAAAAAGAAAAAGATTCCTAAAGTACCAAAGAAAATTGGCATAGTAACAGCTAGTACAGGAGCAGCAATAAGGGATATTTTAACAACGATTAAGAGGAGATATCCAATATGTGAAACTATTTTATTTCCATCTTTGGTACAGGGAGCAGATGCTGCTAAAGATATAGTTAAAAATATTGAAATTGCTAATACTTATAATATCGATACGTTGATTGTTGGACGTGGTGGTGGTTCGATTGAAGATTTGTGGCCATTTAATGAAGAAATCGTAGCAAGGGCAATTTATAATTCAAGAGTACCGGTAATTAGTGCAGTTGGGCATGAAATAGATTTTACAATTGCTGATTTTGTGGCGGATTTAAGAGCTCCAACACCAACAGCAGCCGCAGAACTTGCAGTACCTAATATCGATACGATAAATACATATTTAGTGAATGCGATAAATCGTAGTACACTTAGTATTAATAATTTAATCGATACTAGAAAACAATCTTTAGTTAATCTCACAACTAGTTATGTATTAAAAAAACCAACAGCCATGTATGAAATAAAAGAACAGAATTTAGATTTTTTAATTGATAGATTAAATAAGGAAATGAAATTAGTAATTGATAATATGAATGTAAGATTAAGTAAACAAATTAATAGTTATGTTATTACTAATCCAGAAATTCTATATAAATATAAGAAACAAAATTTAGAACATGTTATTAATAAATTAGATGTTTTGAATCCGATGAATACATTAAAAAGAGGATATGCAATTGTTAAGAAAGATAATAATGTTATATCAGATAGTAAAAATATTAAAAAAGATGATATAATAGATATAAATGTAAGAGATGGAATTATTAAGACGCAAGTCTTGGAGGTAACTAATGAGTAGTAAAGAAAAAGAACTTAGCTTTGAAGATAAAATTAGAGAACTTGAAGAAATAGTAAAAGAACTTGAAAGTGGTGAAGTTAATTTAGATGATGCGATTGAAAAATATACGAAAGCAATGAAGCTAGCTAAAGAATGTTCTGATAAATTAAATGCAGCGACGGAAAAAGTAAATAAGATATTAAAAGAAAATGGAGAATTAGCTGATTTTAATGTATCAGAAGAATAATTCTTCTTATGCCGAAATAGCTCAATCGGTAGAGCAACTGAATCGTAATCAGTAGGTTGCGGGTTCAATTCCTGCTTTCGGCACCATTAGGAAAAATCGTCGCACTAAATTGGTGTGACTTTTATTTTATATAAATACGCAAGCAAGGTAGTATTACTCCCACCATATACTAATT
>JAEEGL016449541.1_pt1 | contig 12443 bp, 10 predicted proteins | sample 9134231 | NCBI WGS metagenome assembly JAEEGL01 (sample SAMN16246548, study PRJNA631951) | gut metagenome | biome: gut microbiome; feature: rumen; material: fiber-attached | host: Bos | place: Iran: Karaj | collected 2018-10 | reverse complement strand
TGAGTTAATAACAACAGCACTTGGATCTCCAGATAAATCTGTATATGGGGATGCTGGAAATAAGATATTAGCTACTTGGGACGAAAACTGTAGTACACTTAATAGTTTTATGAGTATATATGATAGTTGGAGTACGATGGCGGTATCGATAGCTAAAGAGTTTGCAGAATTTGATAAGGGTGTGGCCGTTGTTGGTGATAAAGATGCAGCAAATCTTAGAACGATAGCCAACTATAATAAATCTAATTGGTTAAAAACTTCTGATGCAAGTAAAGCTTATGTTGGGAGTTCAAACACTTATACAGATTTTGAATCTAATTCTGAACGTAAGGAACATAGTAATTTGAAAGATAAGCGAATAGTAGAATATACTAATGAAAAGAACGAAAAAATCACTATGTATTATAATTTAGATGGTAAATGGATTGCTATAAAAAATAATGGCCAATTAACTGATGCGAATGGCAAAAAAATTACAGAAGAAGAACTAAATGGTACACTACAAAGGAATCAAGAGGTAGGTGCAGCACAGGCAGCATTGAAATCTGTTGTTGCAACTAAGCATGTTGAATTAGCTAAGAGAGATAAAGAAAGAACAGAAGTTGCTAAGTATAAGAATCCTCAAAATTTATCGGCTAGTAAGGCAGAGTTTATTCAAACGGTGGCTGCATTAGCAATTAAGGCTTATAAAAAATATGGAGTTCTTCCATCGTTAACTATTGGGCAGGCAGTATTTGAAAGTTATTATGGGGAAAGTGAAAAAGCGAGAAATTTACATAATTTCTTTGGGATTAAAACGGGAACCAATTGGGATGGACCTTCAGAAGGCGGTTGGAGAAAATATAGCAGTTTGGCCGAATCAGTAGAGGATCATAGTAAGCTGCTCACTAAATCCAGATATAGACCAGCACTTGAAGCTACAAACTATTATGATGCTAGTATTAGAGTCGCCGAGTGTGGCTATTGTCCAACATCAACTTATGGTCCAAATTTGGCGCGAATTATAAAAGAAAATGGTTTGGATCAATGGGATCCAAAAGTATAGAAGAGATTGAAAATCTCTTTTTTGTATATGAGAAAATACTTTGAAATATAGATATTTATGGTATAATGTATAGTAGAGAGAATAGATTGGGATGTGATCCTTATGGGATTATTTGATGTGTTTAAGAAAAAAAAGGAAGTTGTTCCAGAAGCTGTGAATAGTAATGGTCAAGTACAAGTTCAGCCAGTAGGCGTTCAAGTAGTGAGTGCTAATCCTGTTTCTCAGGTGGCGCCTATTCCAGTAAGTTCTTCTTCTCAAGATATGGTTGCATCTCAAGTGAGTAATGTGACTGCTGGGCCGGTTGCAACCGAGGCTAATCCGGTTGTTCCAACCAGTTTTATTCCTACCGAAACTGATGATGTGATTCCAACGGCTTCGTTAACGACTGATGTTAATCAAATACAGAGTTCTCAGTCTGAGTTTGATGCTTTTGGATCAGATTTGACAAATCAAGAATTTGTTAAGAGTGATTCTGCTCTTACAGGAAGTGTTGATGTTAATGCTGTTGCTGAAGCAATTGGTAACGTTCCTGGTTCAGCAGTACCAGCTGAGGAAAATGCTATTAATATGAATCAAACTGTTGATAATTCTAATCCTTTAAGTGTTCAACAAACTGATATAAATGATGAAAAAAATATTTCACAAGATATAGTTCCTGCTGTAGAAGACGTTGCGGCTTTGATTGATAACCCAATTCCTGCTAAATCTGAAGAAGAGAGTATGTCGGCTAATCCAGAAGAAATGATAGGTGGGGGAGATGAAAAGGTTGATTGGCAAAAGAATCCTTTTCAAGAAGATGATGATAATTCAGATGATAATGTTAATTTAATGGATAATATTGTTTCTAGTGATCAAGGTGTTATTTCTCATAATGAACCAATGGATGCTCAAAGCTTTGAACCCCTTCAAAAAGAAGATGATATTCAAGATTTATCAAGTACTTTAAAAAAGGAAGACGAAAACGAAGAAGAAAAAATAGAAGAGCATGATGAAAATACTTTTGTAGCAGCTGAAACAAAGGATGAAGAAGATACCGTTATTAAGGTAGAAAATGAGCCCGGTGACAAGGGAATGGCTTTAGAGCAAGCTAATATTTTTAAAGAGAATATTACTAGTAATAATACTATTGATGATAATGAATTTGTTCCTATTGTGGTTGATGAAAATGAAGAGGATACAATAAGTGAATCTGAAAATTCCGAATTGAAGGCAGCTTCTGCTGATAATAATGAATTTGCTGATATGATTGGAGAGGTTACACCTATTGTTGATGAAAATCCAATTCCGCCAACAATTGATGTGGCTCCAGATAATGAAAAACAAGCAAATGAAGTTAATGATGCGAATGAGAAGGATGAAGTTACTAAAGTTCAAGAAGAAGATAGTTCATCTCCAAAAGAGGTGGATAAAGTTAATAATGATATTGATGATGAATTTCCAGATATTGATGAGAATGTATCGACTGAGGAAAGGTTAGACGAACCAATCTTGTTTGATCAAGAAGAGGCAAATATATTTAGTGATACTCCAGATAAGGAAGAAAATACAATTCCTTCAGAGAAAAATACGGATAAAGCTGTAGTTCTTGATGATAATACCTCCGATGCAGAGGAGAAAAAACAAGAAGAGGTTAAGGTTAATAAGCCTGCTATAGTTCGTCAAGAAGATTTGTTTGAAGGACCAGTAATTGAAGAAGAAAAGCCTTTTTCAATATTTGATTTACCATCTACTCCTGTTATTTTTGCTGATGAATATGAAAAAGATGTTTTTGAGGAAGAAATGAATACAGCTGATGATGAAGTAATTGAAGATGATTCTGTAAGCCGTGATGATGCTGATCAGGATATAATTGGTTCAGAGAATCTTTTGCTTGAAGATGAAAAAGAAGATCTAGAAGAACAAAAAGATGAACAGAAAGAGTTTAAAAAGGTTGAAAAGGTGGAAGATATATCTGATATGTATAGTCAGTTAGAATTTAAGAATGAAAAGATTAGATTCTGTGATAATTGTGGGGCGATGATAGTTGGTGAATCTGCTACTGTATGTCCTAGTTGTGGAGAACCTTTATAGAGGTGGAAAAGCTAATTAATTTAATTAGCTTTTTAAGTGTTTGAATATGGTAAGAATAATATTTCTATGGTATAATTATCGGACGAGTGGAGGGGTAGATATGAATTTACCTGATATAAAAGAAGCAAGAAAGAGAAGTAAAAAAGAAGTAGAACATATATATTTAGATCAACATTATGATAAAAGTTCTTTTAAAAATAAAAAGTATTTTTTAAGAACTTATGGATGTCAGATGAATGTTCATGATTCTGAAGAGATTGCTGCTAGATTAGAATCTTTAGGATTTAAGAATACTGATATGTTAGAAGAGGCGGATATTATAATACTTAATACATGTGCAATTAGAGAAAATGCTCATGATAAGTTGTATGGTTTTCTAGGTAGATGTAAACATGTTAAAAGTATTGATAAGAATAAGATAATAGGTATATGTGGATGTATGGCTCAAGAAGAGGGTGTAGTTAAAGAATTGATGAAAAGACATCCATATGTAGATATAATATTTGGCACACATAATATACATGAATTACAAGATTTAATATTAGAAAGAAGTAAGAAACAAAATGTACGAGTATATTCTTGTGAAGGAGATGTTTATGAGAATGTTGAGTATAAAAGGGATTCTAATATTAAAGCTTGGGTTAATATTCAATATGGTTGTGATAAGTTTTGTACTTATTGTATAGTACCTTATACAAGGGGTAAGCAAAGAAGTAGAAAAAGTATTGAAATAATAAAAGAAGTTAAAGATTTAGTAAAAAAGGGATATAAGGAAGTAACTTTATTAGGACAGAATGTTAATGCTTATGGTAAAGATTTGGATGGTGAATTAAGTTTCGCAGAATTATTACAAGGTGTGGCAGATACTGGGATAGAAAGAGTTAGATTTGTTACTTCTCATCCGTGGGATTTTACAGATGAAATGATTGATGTAATAGCTAAAAATGATAATATCATGAATTATATTCATCTACCATTACAATCAGGATCAAATAATATTTTAAAAAGAATGGGAAGAAGATATACCAAGGAAGAATATATAGAATTATTTAATAAGATAAAAAATAGGATAGAAGATGTAGCAGTTACTACTGATATAATAGTAGGTTTTCCAAATGAAACAGAAGAGGATTTTAAAGATACTATAGATGTTGTTAATACTTGTAAATATGATAGCGCTTTTACATTTATATATAGTCCTAGAGAAGGTACCCCTGCTGCTAAGATGGAAGATAGTATAGATATAAAAACTAAAGAAAAAAGATTACATGAATTAAATGAATTGGTTAATAAGTATTCTTTAGAAAATAATAAAAAGTATGAGGGGAAAGTAGTTAAGGTATTAATTGAAGGTATATCAGAGAAAGATGATAATAAAGTATTTGGTTATACGGAGACGATGAAGTTAGTTAATGTAGATAATGCTAAAGATGATATTGGTAGAATAATTAATGTTAGAATAAACGTAGCTAAGAGTTTTTCTTTAGATGGGGAAAAGTGCGAATAAAAGGAGTTTCGATAAAGGAAATTCTTTTTTTATGATATAATAATAATGAGGTGATAATATGATTTACTCTAAAGAAGTAGAAAATATGTGCCCTGTTAAGGGAATTAGTCATGGTGCAGCACCTATTCCGGAAGAAGGAAAATGGGTGCAAGCAAAAGAAATTAAAGATATTTCTGGTTTAACCCATGGTGTGGGTTGGTGTGCTCCACAGCAAGGGGCTTGTAAGCTTACTTTAAATATTAAGGAAGGAATTATACAAGAAGCATTGGTTGAAACAATTGGCTGTAGTGGTATGACCCATAGTGCAGCGATGGCTGGAGAAATACTAATTGGTAAAACAATACTTGAGGCGTTAAATACTGATTTAGTGTGTGATGCGATAAATACTGCTATGAGAGAGTTATTTTTACAAATTGTTTATGGACGTAGTCAATCTGCTTTTTCAGAAGATGGACTTCCTATTGGGGCAGGTTTAGAAGATCTTGGTAAAGGAACTCGTAGTCAAGTTGGAACAATTTATTCAACTAAAGCTAAAGGCCCTAGATATCTTGAGTTGGCAGAAGGGTATATAGTAGAAATTGGTCTTGATAAAGATGATCAAATTATCGGTTATAAATATGTTAATTTAGGTAAAATGATGGAAAATATTAAAAAAGGTATTGAACCTATGGAAGCTATAGAAAAAGCTAGTGGAACTTATGGCAGATTTGATGAAGCGGTTAAGAAAATTGACCCTAGAGAGGAGTAGATAATATGGCATTGTTTGAAAGTTATGAAAGAAGAATAGAACAGATAAAACCAGTAATGGAAAAATATGGTATTAAAGACTTTGATGATGCTAGAAAAATATGCACCGATTTAGGATTTGATCCATATGAGATTGTTAAAGGGATACAACCAATATGTTTTGAAAATGCTTGTTGGGCTTATACACTTGGAGCTGCTATTGCCATTAAATCAGGAAGAACTAAAGCTGCGGATGCTGCTAAAGCGATTGGAGAAGGACTACAAGCTTTTTGTATACCTGGTAGTGTAGCAGATGATCGTAAAGTAGGTTTAGGACATGGCAATCTAGCTTCAATGCTATTATCAGAAGAAACTAAATGTTTTGCTTTTTTAGCGGGACATGAATCTTTTGCGGCAGCTGAAGGAGCAATTGGTATTGCGAAAAATGCTAATAAGGTAAGAAAAGAGCCATTAAAAGTTATATTAAATGGTTTAGGAAAAGATGCTGCACAAATTATTTCGCGTATAAATGGTTTTACTTATGTTAAAACAGATTTTGATTTCTTTACTGGGAAAGTAAAAATATTAGAAGAAATTAAGTATTCTGACGGGGAAAGAGGAAAAGTTAGATGTTATGGTGCTAATGATGTTAGAGAAGGGGTAGCAATCATGACATTAGAAGATGTTGATGTATCTATTACTGGTAATTCAACAAATCCGACAAGATTTCAACATCCAGTTGCAGGCACTTACAAGAAAGAATGTATTGAAAGAGGTAAAAAGTATTTTTCAGTTGCATCAGGTGGAGGAACAGGGAGAACTCTTCATCCCGATAATATGGCGGCAGGACCTGCCTCTTATGGTATGACTGATACAATGGGAAGAATGCATAGTGATGCTCAATTTGCGGGCTCTTCATCTGTACCTGCTCACGTTGAGATGATGGGATTAATTGGTATGGGAAATAATCCGATGGTAGGTGCTACTGTATCTGTTGCTGTAGCAATAGAAGAAGCTTTAAAAAAATAATTAGAAAGAGTAATATCTTTCTTTTTTTTAGTTGGTGGAGTAAAATAATTAGCAAGTATAATAAGGATGTGAAATAAATGAGAAAAGCTTTTTTTATAAGTGGTATGATAGTTTCTTTGGTACTACCTATAAGTGGTAATGCTAAGGAAGTGGGTGTATTAAGTAGTAATATTGATTATCCTATTGCTCAAGGTATATATAGGGGATCTAGCAATAAAGCAAGCTTGTATTGGGAATTTGATTTTCAAGAAGAAACAGAAGAAGTAGTAGAAGAAACGCAAGAAGAACTTAATGATGTTGATAAAAGTGTAATCGGATATTTCAAGGATAAATATGAAGAATTAAAAAAATATGCTAATAGCGGAGATTTTGATGAATTAAAAAGCAAGGGAAGAAAGCTATTTATTGAATGGGTTGACTTTTGGTTTTACGATGGGGCTATTAATGGCTTTACTCTCGATAAATTAACAGAAGAGGGTAAAAAGGAAGTTAATAACACTATTACGGGGACTATTGAATTCTTGGATTATTATGTTCCAGGATTTGCTGATGTTTTAAATGATAAGTATACAAGGGTTAAAGAATATTTGAAGAATAAGTCGGAAGCAACTTTAGAAGATTTTAAAAGCTGGATAGGAGAAGAAAACTATTATGAACTTCGAGATGGAATTGATAATCTTGGTGATGGTTTTAAAGAAATGTTATTAAGGTTAAAAAAAGCGGCAAATTCTAAGTATGAAGAGTTTAAAACAAAATAAAGCTCATTAGAACTTTTTTGTTTTGATTATAAAAAATCATGTTATAATACTTATAGAATAGGAAGTTAGTATGAGGCAGTTGGGAAAGAAAAAACTCATTAATCACAAAAGAAGAATATTGTTTTTTTCTTTTTTCTTCGTGTTTCTTTTTATTAGCACTGGTTATGCATATTTAAATACTAGTTTATCTATTACTGGAGATACAACTATTGCTGGTAATACTTGGGATATTCATTTTGAAAATTTAAATGTATCAGAAAACAGTGTTTCAGCAACTGTTCCAGCTTCAATACAAGATAATGGAACTAGCGTTAAGTATTCAGCAGTATTAGGATCTCCCGGAGATTATTATGAATTTAGTGTAGATGTAGTTAATGCTGGAACATTACCTGGGAAAATATCTTCTGTTAATATTGGAGCATTTTATGAATTTGGTGATGATGTATTTAATGCTGGAACATTACCTGGGAAAATATCTTCTGTTAATATTAAGGAAATAACTCCAGAAGATCCAGAAGATCCAGATTATTTAGATTATTATATTACTTATATAAATGGTGTTTCGGTTCAAAATGGTGATTTATTAAATCCTGGATCAAGGAAAAGGATAGTAGTTAGGATTCAAAATGATTCTAATCTTAGCATAGCTATAGATGTAACTTATACTATTGATTATATTCAAACGAGAGAAATAGAGATTAATGCTAGTAATATATTGCAAAGTTTATCTAATGAAAATAATACATGTATAACTAAGTATGAGGGACAAGTAACTGATAAAGTTGGAGAAACAGTAACGGCATCTAATGTTTATTTTGATAAATGTAGTGACAAGAGAAATGTAATATTTGGAGGATTTTGTTGGCAGGTAATTAGAACTACAGAATCTGGTGGGCTTAAAATGATATATAATGGCGAAGTAGTAGATGGTAAATGCGAATCTAATCGAGGAGATCATATAGGTGTGATACAATCGGGATATTCATCAATTATCAATCTCAACTCAAACTATTTATATGGTAATTCTTTTGATTATAATACAAATACTAATGAGTTTACTTTGTTAGATACTAGTCTAGCTACATGGTCTGACTCTACATATGGTGATTTAGTAGGAAAGTTTACTTGTTTGAATACATCTGGAACGTGTACGAATATATATGTTGTTAATAGCTATGAAACTAGTAATAGTGCAGTTTTATCAAGTTATGTTATTGGAAATACCCATTATTCGCAAATTGGGACAGGGGCATTTAATGCTAATTATAGAGGACCGGCTAATGTTGGTTACATGTTTAATAAAGTTTATAATTATAGTAGTAAAGAAGTTTCAGAAATAACAGGAAATAATCTTTTTGCTTCTTCTTTTACATATGATAGTTCAACAAACACGTATACTTTAACAGGTAATACTAATGCGGTTAATAATTGGGCTCAAGATTTATATTCATTAAATAATACTCGTTATACTTGTTGGAATAGTAATGGTATTTGTCAGACAATTTCTTATGTAAGTTATTACGATGATGAGGTTGCTTATTATTTTAATATTAATGATGGAAAAAGTGCTACAGATATTTTAGAAGAAATGTTAGCCAATAATGATGTTAATAGATATAATTCAACAGCTAAGGCTTTAATAGATAATTGGTATGCTAAAAACTTGGGGACTAAGACGGATCTTTTAGAAGATGTTGTTCATTGTAATAATAGGGATATAATTAGTTATGGAGCTTGGGATCAAAATGGTGTAAATAATTCGGGTAATTATTATATACAATTTAAAAATTTTAATCAGTCAAGTGATTTAACTTGTCAAAATGTTACAGATCAATTTGCTGTGAGTAATAATTTGGCTAAATTGATTTATCCTGTAGGATTGTTACAAGTTGAAGAGATAAACAATATTAATAGTAATGCTTTGATAAATGCTGGATATGAATGGTGGAGTATGTCTCCAGTAGGTTATGGATATAGTGGAACTTACGTTAAATCAGTGGAAAACGGTGGCAGTTTAGAGAGTTCTATTAACAATGCTCCATTTGGGTTAAGACCTGTTATTTCGCTTTCCTCTTTAAATAGAATAATAAGTGGTAGTGGTAGTGAAGTAGATCCTTGGATAGTGGGGTAAGATAATGACGATAGATTTGATAAACCTTAAAGATGCAACTAATAAAGACATTTTATTAGAGTTGCAACCTATTATTGATGATAATTTGTTGCAAAATGGTGGCACAATTGGGCAAGCCAATGAGCTTAGTGATGATTATGATTGGACTCATTTATTTCTGGCTAAAGAAGAGGGAAGAATAATTGGCTTTGCTATTTTGAGACGTTCTTACGAAGATGATCATGGTACAGGGTTTAGAAATTATTATTATATCTCTGATGTTATATTATATAGGGCATATCACGGAAAAGGATATGGTACTGCTTTATTAAAAAAGGTTTTAGATTGTATTTGCGATTTACCAGTAGTAGCTTCTGTTAAGTATAATAATAACGCATCTTTAAAAATGTGTGAAAAGTTAATGACGAGCTATGATTTTAATGGTTTTTACTATAGATTTATGGATAATAATCACTATGAAATGAAAGCGAATAGAAGCAGTAATAGTTTTGGAAGGAAATAGATTTAATCTATTTCTTTTTTTTGATATACTTTTTATGAGAGGATGATTAGTTATGAAGATAATATCTTGGAATGTAGCTGGTTTTAGAGCGGTGTTAAAAAAGGGATTTGAAGATTTCTTTAGTAGAATAGATGCTGATATTTTTTGTATAAATGAGAGCAAAGTAAATAGAGATCAATTTGATTTTAATCCCGAAGGTTATTATATGTATCTTAATCCAGCTATGAAAAAAGGATATAGTGGTATTCTAGTATATAGTAAGATAGAGCCTTTAAAAGTAATATATGGTATGGGAATAGAAGAACATGATGGGGAGGGCAGAATGATAACTTTAGAATATAATGATTTTTATTTGGTTTCGGTTTATGTACCTAATGTTAAAAGAGATCTATCAAGATTAGAGTATCGAATGGTATGGGAAGATGATTTTCGTAAATATGTTAAAGAATTAGAAAAGGAAAAGCCGGTAATAATATGTGGGGATATGAATGTGGCTCATGAAGAAATAGATATAAAGAATGCTAAGGCTAATAGGGGGAATGCGGGATTTACTGATGAAGAAAGAGAGAAAATGACAGAGTTGTTAGAAAGTGGATTTATTGATACCTACAGGTATTATAATCCTCTTAAAGAAATGTATACTTGGTGGAGCTATATGGGAAAAGCTAGAATGAATAATATAGGATGGAGAATAGATTATTTTTTGGTTAGTAAAGATATTATTGATAGAATTAAGAATACTTTTATATTTACTGATGTAATGGGTAGTGATCATTGTCCTATAGGAATAGATTATGAGTAAAAAGATAGTATTACTAATTATAAGTTTACTTATACTATGTGGGTGTAATAATAAAGAAAAGACTATTTATGAATACTATGTTACTGTGGATGATGTAGATATAAAAGTAAATGTATTGTTTGAATTTTTAAAAGTAACTTTAAATAATTATAATGATATAAAATATACTGATGGTAGTGATAATATTATTTATAGTTATAATGATATTGAAATAGAAACATATTTAGATGATGAGGCCGAGAGAGTTAAGAGTTTTTGGTTTACTTCTAATAAATATAATACTAATGAGGGGATAAGAATAGGCGATAGTGTAGATAAAATGATATATGTATATGGAGATGGGTATAGTTATAATAATGATACATATATATATAAATTGAATAATAGTAGTATTTCTTTTGTAGTAGAAAATGATATAATAAAGGGGATAGAATATAATCTGGTTTAGGTGATAGTATGAAGAAAAAACTAAGTATTGTAGTAGTAATAATAGGGATTGTTTTACTAGTATTAAGTTTTAATGAATATAAAAAGTATGATAATGAAAAGAATTCTTATGGAGTGGTAGAAGCAACTGTTAATGAAGTTAAAATTAATGATAATAGAACTACTGTAGGTTTTGAATATTATTTAAATGAAAAATACTATTTCAGTAGTGTAGTAACGGAAGAGGAGTTTAAAGTTGGGAGTAAGTATCATATTTTTTATTTAAAAAATAATCCTAATATTTCTAAGATACATCTAATTACGATTTATAAAAGTATGGTATTTTTAGGTTGTGGATGTTTAATACTGTTAATCGGATTAATATTACAATCTAAATATATCTTAATTAATATGAGAATTAAAAAATTGAAGAAGAAAGGCATTATGGTGAAAGCTAATATACAGGAAGTTTTAGTTGTTAATAAAAGTACGGGGAAGAATCCTTATAGGATAAGAGCTTTATATAATAATCCGCAGAATAGTAAAGATTATATGTTTATAAGTGAAGAAGAAAAAGAGGATTTAAAAGACTTAGTTACTAGAAATAATATTAAAACTATTAATGTATATATAAATCCTCGTAATACAGAAGATTATTATGTGGATATAGAAAGTATTAAGATATGAATAAGAGAAAAATAATAAAGATTATATTAATATTATGGGTGTTATTGACGGCTTTTTTAGTTGGCATTGTAATAGTTTTAAGAGTTCAAAGAAATAATAGTGTAAGACAGAAAGAAAGAGAAAGAGAAGAATTAATAAAGAATGCCAAGATAGAAGTTAAATTAATAGATAATCCTAATATTCCTTTTGCTAAAGAAATAAAAATATCAGAAATGATTGAAAGTATTAATGGGGAAATAGTAGATGATAGATTAATAAATACTAGTTCTTTAGGAGTTAAGACTGTAGAATTTGAATTTATTAACGATGAAAAAATAAAAGTGCCTTATAGATTTAATGTTAATATTTTTGATGATATTCCGCCATTAATTTGGATGGGGTCAACTTTATCTGTAGAAAAAGGAGATCAGGAGAAACTGGAGGATAAGATAATGTGTGCAGATAATGATACATCTAGACCACATTGTTTTGTAGAGGGGGAATATGATACTAATATAGTTGGTAAGTATAATTTAGTTATGAAGGCTGTAGATAATAGTGGTAATGAAGCTAGTAAAGAGTTTGTATTAAATGTATATGAACCTAAACAAAATGAATATAAGAGTACTTCTAGAGATACAATAACTAATTATAGTGATATAGTTAGGAATTATAAGAATGATAAAACTAGTATAGGGATAGATGTATCTGGATGGCAAGGTGAAATAGATTATCAAAAGGTAAAAGATGCTGGAGTAGAGTTTGCTTTTATAAAAGTTGG
>JAEEGL016073631.1_pt1 | contig 12443 bp, 11 predicted proteins | sample 9134231 | NCBI WGS metagenome assembly JAEEGL01 (sample SAMN16246548, study PRJNA631951) | gut metagenome | biome: gut microbiome; feature: rumen; material: fiber-attached | host: Bos | place: Iran: Karaj | collected 2018-10 | reverse complement strand
GGTTGCCGCAGACGTACTGCTGGGTACCGTCGGACTCGTCGAGGAGACGGTCCTTGATGACCATGGCGACACCGTGTCCGATCAGACAGTCACGCTCCATCTCACCGAACCTGAGACCTCCCTGACGGGAACGTCCCTCGGTAGGCTGGCGGGTGAGGATCTGCACGGGACCGCGGGACCTGAAGTGCATCTTTCCGCTGACCATGTGGTGCAGCTTCTCGTAGAAGATGACACCGGTGTAGACGTCGGTCTGCATCATGTGTCCGGTCCTTCCGTTATACATGATCTCTTTACCGGAGCGGGCGAAGCCGTTGCGGACGAGACCGTCGCGGATGGAATCCTCGGACTCTCCGCTGAAGGCGGTACCGTCGATGGTGCGGGCCTCCATGGAACCGACCTTGCCGGCGATCATCTCGAGCACGTGCCCGATGGTCATACGGCTGGGGATACCGTGGGGGTTGACGACGATGTCGGGGGTGATACCATCGGAGGTGAAGGGCATGTCGACCTGGTCGACGAGACGTCCGACGACACCCTTCTGACCGAACCTGGAGCAGAACTTGTCGCCGAGCTCGGGGACACGCTCGTCCCTGACCTTGACGCGGACGAGCCTGGAGCCGTTCTCGCTCTCGGTGATCAGGACGGAGTCGACGTATCCGCACTCCCCGGGGCGGACGGTGACCGAGGTCTCCCTGCGCTTCTGCGGGGAGAGGTAGTCTGTCTCCTCCTCCAGGAACCTGGGCGGGGAGGTCTCTCCGACGAGCACGTCGGAGCCGGAGACGAAGGTCTCGGGGGAGATGAGTCCGTCCTCGGCGAGGTTGTAGTAGGCGGCGTCGGGGCGGCATCCGGTCACGTCGGGCGAGGGGATCTGGAACTTGTCCTCCTGTCCTCCGGGGTACCTGCGCTCCTCGGCGCGGTAGGACCTCATGAAGGTGGTCCTGCCGAGTCCGCGCTGGACCGAGGACTTGTTCATGACGATGGCATCCTCGATGTTGTATCCGTGGTAGCACATGACCGCGATGCAGAAGTTCTGTCCTGCGGGGCGGTACTTGTAGCCGATGTAGTCCATGGTCTGAGTCTGGACCATGGGGACCTGGGGGTAGTGCATGACGTGCCCGCGGGTGTCGGGCCTGATCCTGTAGTTGGAACAGGAGATACCGAGGGCCTGCTTGGCCATGGCGGCACCCATGGTGATACGGGGAGCGGAGTTGTGCTCCGGGTAGGGGACGATACCGGCGGCGACACCGATGATGATCATGGGGTCGACCTCCATGTGGGTGTAGGGGATGGCGGGCATCTTCTCGGCCATCTCGACGGAGTTGGCGTAGGAGGGGTCGATCTCGAAGGAGTCGGAGCACCACCTGCACTTCAGCTCGCAGCGGCCGGCGACACCGGGGTTGAGCCAATCCACATCGCTCTCGGAAAGTGCGTGCTGGCACTTCGGGCAGCGGTGGGGCAGGTTGTAGGGCTTGACGAGGACGAGGGCGTCCTCTTCCTCCTCGGCGTCGACCCATTCCATGACACCGATCTTGGTGAGGTCCTTCCAGACGAGGCTGCCCTCGCGGATCCTGTCGATGTGGTCGCGGGTAATCATCGGGAGGCCCTCGCGCATGATGATGAGGGGCCTCCTCAGGCGACCGTCGTCGCAGTTGATGATGATCTCGTGCATGTCCTCGTCGTGGCGGATGTTGATGCTGTCGCTGATGGATCCGAACCTGCGGGCCTCCTTGACCTGGGAGACGAGCTTGTGGGGGTCCTTGTGGGTACCGACGAGGTCTCCGTTGACGAACACGCGGGTGCCTTCCTCGGACACATCGTCGAGGCCGTAGCCCCTGAGGATGCCGATGACCTCCTGGTCGGGGACCGCGGAGGACACGTTGATGATGAGGGCGGCGTTCTTCACCAGACCGCAGTTCTGACCCTCGGGGGTCTCCGAGGGGCAGAGCCTTCCCCACTGGGTGGGGTGCAGGTCACGGGCCTCGAAGTGGGGCTGGGACCTGGTAAGGGAGGAGGTGACCCTCCTGAGGTGGGACATGGCGGACAGGTTAGAGGTGCGGTCCAGGAGCTGGGACACGCCGGCGCGGCCGCCGACCCAGTTGCCGGTGGCGAGGGCGTGGATGAGCTTGTGGGTGAACAGGTCGGGGCGGATGGAGGAGGAGATGCTGAGCTCGTTCCTCTTGCGGCCCATGTTCCTCTCGAGCTGGTACTTCAGGTCCTTCATGAGGGCGGAGAAGGAGGTCCTGAAGAGATCCTCCATCAGGTCGCCGGACAGCTTGAGCCTCTTGTTGGCGTAGTGGTCCTTGTCGTCGGCTTTCCTGATTCCGATGGCCATCTCGAGGACGGACCTGGCGATGCGGCCGAGGTAGATGGCCTTCTTCATGCGGTCCTCCTTGGAGTCGCCGAGGTGGGGCAGGAGGGACCTGTCGAGGATGGACTCGACCTTCTTGGTCCTGTACTCCTTGGCCTGACCGGCGGCGAAGTTCCTCTCGAGGTAGGCGATGGCGTCCTCGGTGGTCTGGAACCCATTGGGGAGCCAGGTCTTCGTATCGGAAGCGTTCTCGAGGTTGGCATAAACGATGTTGGCCATGCGCTCGTCGGAGACGATGGCATCGTAGATGTCCTTGTCCTTCTCCATTCCGAGGGCCTTCATGAGGGCGACGAGGGGGATCTCTCCGTTGACGACGGGGACGGAGACCATCAGGGTGCCGTCCTTCTTCTTCTCGACCTGGGTCAGGGCACGGTAGCCCTCCCTCTGGGAGAAGACCTTGGCGACCTCGGTGGCGGTGCCGTAGCGCTCGTCGTACTCGCACATGACGCGGTTGGGGGCGAGGTCCTCGAGGGTGATGAGAAGCCTCTCGGTACCTCCGATGATGAAGTATCCTCCGGGCTCCCTGGGGTCCTCCTTCCTCTCGATGAGGGCGGCCTCGTACTCCTCGGTGGTGAGCTTCTTGCCGATGTGCTCGGGGTCCTCGAGCCTGGCCTTGGAGAGGTTGCAGCCCTTGGACTTGATCATCATGGGCAGGTCGCCGATGTGGACCCATCCGCCGACGTCGGGGATGGTCTCGCCGTCGACGACGACGTCGAAGTGGACGTAGACGGGGGACATGTAGTTGAGGTTGCGGATACGGGCCTCCATGGGGGTGATCTCGTGGGAGTATCCGTTGGCCTCGATGACCATGGGGTTCTCGATGCGGATGGTGGCGGGCGCGGAGCTGTCCACGATGCCGTCCTCGTTGCGGGGGCGGCCGATGCGGATCTCGATGTCCCTGCCGGAGGTGCGCTCGGGATCCAGCTTGATGATGCCGCGGGTAGCGTCATCGGTGGGCACGCGGATGTCGTCGACTATCCTCTGCATCCTGCTGTTGGGGTTGTCGGGAGCGCACACGAAGTCGTTGAAGGACTCGATGTGGTGGGTGACGATGGTGTTGTCCTTGAAGTAAAGGTCTACTAGTTCCCTCATGATTTGCCCTCCGAGACGACAAGACGGTAGGCGGTGAACACCTCGGCCGTCTTGCTCTTCCTGATCACCTTGACGATGCTGCCCTCGGGGATGTCCCCGTGGATGGAGGCCAGGATCTGGATGGCCGCGTCGGTCTTCCTGATCTTGGGCAGCTGGTCACGGTGTATACCGAGTTTCTGGAGCACCTGCTCAGCCTCGTCAGGCGTGAGCAGATGGTGCTCGGGAACAAGGTCGTGCGTAAGCGTATTGAACGAATCGTTTTCTGCCAACTTTTCACCTGATCCTTGGTTTTCCCGTTCGGTCAGCGGGAATATGTTTTGCAAAACATTACTGTTGTTCCTATCCCATTCCTCATACTTGATCCGCCGTCGATCGCTCATGAAGAACCCCAGCGGGCCTGGAGGGATTCGAACCCCCGACCACCTGATTAAAAGTCAGATGCTCTACCTAGCTGAGCTACAGGCCCATGTGGATTTCTAAGCTGTATTACGCGGCTAGTCCCTTCTTATATATAATAACTAGCAAGCGAAATACTCAGAATTTACCCGTATGCTCCGCGGATATATGTATCCTACCCATATTCGGCCTGCCGCGCATACGAAAACGTCCGCCGGCGGAACGTAAACCCGGCGGGGGTCGGACGGCCGGGGAATCACCCCCGTACTAACGATCGGCCGATGCGGACGCCTGCGCCATGCACGTCCGACGAGCCAGAAACATCGGGCGGACGACGGGGTGCTTAGACATGGTTTGACGGGGACGGGGCCCAACCCCATCAAATTAAAACCCCCTTCGGCATACACCTCAGCATGAAGGAGCGCTCGGGGATCCGCGTTAGGGTGGCCGGATTCGACAGGAGGTCGGACGTCGGCTACGGGATAGCCCGCATAGACCCCGTAGTGTTCTCCGCGCTGGGCACAACCCCCGCATCGAACATCGCGATGCTCCGCGGTACCGGGGGCAGCGAGGCCGTCGTCCGTCTCATGAGGGCCGGGGCGGAGGACGAGGGTTCGAACGTCATCCACATAGATGCTCCGACCCGCCACTCCGCCGGCGTATCCAACGGGGACAGTGTGGACGTCTCCATCGTCCCCGCGCCCGAGGCGGTACGCATCACCATCGCCCCGATCTCCGGGACCGTCGACGACATCCCGAAAACCACGCTTCTCAAGAACCTCGCCAACAGGCCCCTCGTCGCCGGGATGGAGTTCATGATCCCGAACATCTCGCTTATGGGCAGCGACACCCTGTTCACCGTCCTCTCCTCCGAGCCCCGCGGACCCGTCACCGTCAGCGAGATGACCGAACTCACCGTGGGCAAGGCCAGGAAGGAGGATGGCGAAAGGGACGTGAACCGCGTCCTCTACTCCGACATAGGCGGTCTCGACAAGGAGATCGAACGCATAAGGGAGATGGTGGAATGGCCCCTCGCCCGCCCGGACGTGTACCGCCGTCTCGGCATGGACGTGCCCAAGGGGGTCCTCCTCCACGGTCCGCCGGGAACCGGGAAGACCCTGATCGCCGAGGCGATCGCGAACGAGTCCGGCGCATATTTCATATCCATCCGCGGCCCGGAGATCTTCAGCGCCTACGTCGGGAGCAGCGAGAACAATCTCAAGAAGATCTTCGAGGAGGCGGAGAAGAACGCCCCGGCGATCATCTTCTTCGACGAGTTCGATGCCATAGCCAGGAAGAGGGATGACGGCGACCATTCCGTCGCGCAGAACGTCCTCACCATGCTCCTCACGCTGATGGACGGCATCGGGAGCAAGGACAACGTCATCGTCATCGCCGCCACCAACCGCATCGACGACATCGACCCCGCGTTCCGCCGCCCCGGGAGGTTCGACAGGGAGATCGAGATAGGGATCCCCTCCCTCAAGGGAAGGAGGGATATCCTCGGGATCCGCACCGTGGAGAGGGGGATGCCCCTCGATTCCGACGTCGATCTGGACGCGATCGCGAAGATGACGCAGGGGTTCACCGGTGCGGACATCGCCGCCCTCGCCACCGAGGCGGCCAACCGTGCGCTCCTGAGGATGACCAAAGGCAGCAGGGAGGCACTCGACGCCCTCTGCACCCCCGAGGCCCTCGACTCCATGAAGGTCACCATGCGCGACTTCACCGATGCGCTCTCCGATGTCAGGCCGAGCGGCATGCGCGAGGTGTCCGGCGGCATCCCCTCCGTCACATGGGACGACATCGGCGGCCTGGGGAACGTGCGCTCCGAGATCGAGGAGATGATCCCCGGGAAACAGCGCGAGAGGATGGAGAGACTGGGCATCAAACCCGGTAAGGGTGTGCTGTTGTTCGGACCCCCTGGCACAGGGAAGACGCTCATCGCCAAGGCCGTCGCTAACGAGAAGGGCCTCAACTTCATCCCCGTCAACGGACCGGAACTGCTCAGCCACTGGGTGGGGGATTCCGAGAAGGGCCTGAGGAAGGTCTTCGAGAGGGCCAAGAACATGGCCCCGTCCGTGATCTTCTTCGACGAGATAGATTCCATCGCCCCCAAGAGAGGATCGTACTCCTCGGGGGTCTACGAGAGCATGGTTGCACAGCTGCTCACCTGTCTGGACGGGGTCACCGAGCTCAAGGACGTGCTCGTCCTCGCGGCCACCAACCGCCCCGATATCATCGACCCCGCGGTGCTGCGTCCCGGACGCATCGACCGCCTCGTCCTGGTCAATGCCCCCGACGAGGGCGGGAGGCTGGACATCCTGAGGGTGTGCTCCCGCGGGATGCCTCTATCCCCCGATGTTGACCTCGGTCGCATCGCGGAGCTGACCGACGGCTACGTCGGCGCCGATCTGGAGAAGCTCTGCCGCGAAGCGGGTATATCCGCGTACCGCAGGGGTGCGGACGCCATATCCTACGACGACTTCGACGCCGCCCTGAGGAAGGTGCTCCCGTCCGCGGGGAGGACGGTCATGGAGACCTACGCCAAACTCGCAGGGGAGACCGCGAAGAGCCGCAGCAGATGGGAGGAGAAGTCCTTCTATCAGTGAAGACGGCGGACCATGTAGGGGTCCTCCAGGACGTACCCCATCTCCGAATAGATGGGTCTGGCTCCAGGTCCGCAGGTCGCCCTCATGATGACCGCCCCGTTGTCGGCGGCGAGCCTCTCCGCATAATCGACGAGCGCCTCCCAGTAGCCCCTGTCCTGCCACCCGTCGGGCCCGGTCCCGGTGACCTTGACCTCGCGAATGCGTGCGGTATCTGAACCGTCGAGCCTCAGGCGGAGGTAGGCGATGAGCGCCCCGCCGCTCTCGTATGATATGAAATGCTCCGTTCCGCCGGAAGCCTCGTAGACCAGGTCCCCGGGATCGCCCTCGGGGTCCGCGGGCTCCGTTCCCGTACGGAAGGCCTCCCTGCAGCGGATGCAGCGGCATACGAGCCCGGCATCCTTCATGCGGTTCTGTACTATCTGACGCATGTTGCTGTTGGTGATTCCGGAGGTGATCTCGGAGACGGGGATGTCCCTCTGGATCCTCTGGATGCGGGAATACGGCGGGACGATGAGCTTCATGCGGGTGAGGACGTCCGCGGCGGTCTCGAGGTCCGGAGGTGTGTACTCGCCATCGCGCCACATGCGGGCAAGTTCCGTGTCCCCCACCACGAGGACGGGGTAGAACTTGAGGTTGTCCGGACGGAAGGAGGGGTCGTCGAACACCCTGCGGAAGCATTCCACGTCGTGTTCGGGGTCCGAACCCGGGAGTCCGGGCATGAGATGGTAGCACACGGAGAGCCCGGCATCGAGGCATGCAGTGGTCGCCTCCGCGACCTCCTTCACGCCGTGGCCGCGGTTCACCTTCTCGAGGATATCATCGTCGAGGATCTGCACGCCGAGTTCCACACGGGTGGCCCCGAGCGACATCATCTCGTCTATCTGGCTCTTCTTCGTGAAGTAGTCGGGACGGGTCTCGACGGTGAGTCCCACGACCCTGTGCTCCGACTCCGCGTTGATCCTCTTTGCCTCCTCCAGGTCGCAGGAATCGCGTCCGTTGAGGGCATCGAAGCACCTCTTGACGAACCACTCCTGATACTGCCTGTTACGGGAGGTGAACGTCCCGCCCATGATTATGAGGTCGATGCGGGAGGTGTCGTGGCCGGTGTCCTCCATCTGGGTGATCCTCGCCATGGTCTGGTCGTAGGGGTCGAAACGATTGGACGACGCCCTCCTCGCCGCGGGCTCCTTCCCCGTGTACGACTGGGAGGATCTCTCGGTCACGCCCCCGGGGCAGTAGGAGCACTTCCCGTGGGGACAGGGGTACGGGGATGTCATGACCGCGACGGCCGCGACACCCGAGGCGTCCTTCACGGGTTTCTTGACCAGCATCGTGTGGTACTTCTTCCTCTCCGAGGCATCCAGAAGGGCGATGACCTCGGAGTTCGCGGGGACGCTGTGCGGACCGTATTGGGCGCACAGCCTCATCTTGAGCTTGTAGAACGATTCCCTGTCGGTGACCTCGCCGGAACGGAGGGCCTCCGCCAGGATCGCGGGGATGTTCCCGCTCATCTCTCTCCCATTTCCGCATTCGCGACTTCCTGGAAACGGGTGACGGTCTTGCGGTAGTTGTCCATGGCCATCTTGACGTTGGATTCCACGAAGTTCCATGCGAGGGAGAGGTCGCCGTAGCGGATCCTGAATCCCTTCCTCATCTGGCCGTTGACCTCGGTGTCCACGCTCTCGAGCAGGTCCATCGACTTCAGCTTGTTGATATGGCGGTAGATGGTGGGCTTGGTGGTGTCGAGGAGGGCGGCGAGCTCGTCCGCGGTCCATCCGCGCGAGGGGTGCTTCATGAAATAGTCCATGAACAGGCGGTAGGGCACGCTGTCCCTGATGCCATTGGCACCGGAGGAACGCGAGTCGTTGCCGGAGGGGAGATACCCTATCTGGACCAGGAACGTCTCGGCGATGACGTTGATATCGTCGGTTCCGGTCATCGGGGTATTGGAAACCACGTTCAATTCGAACATGTTAAAACCTAAGTGTAAAAAGTAAAGCGATTATATTAACTAATCGCAGATATCAGTATCTGTCCTTGATCTCATCGAGGATCTGGACGACCGAATCCATGGGTTTGACTGTGTAGACGGGGATGCGTGCGATCTTGATGATCGTCTCCGCGACTATGGGAGCGCAGATGATGGCAAGGGCTCCGTCCCTCTCGGCCCTGACGGCCGCGAGGATGGCGTCCTCCACGTTGGATACGGTGTACTCCTTGACGTCCACCGAACCCGAGACGACGGTGTCGAGGGTGCGGGGGAGACCGGACATGAACATCGGTGCCGCGATGACGGCGACGAACTTCATCTCGTCCTTCAGGTACTGCGCCCTCAGGGCCTTGTATATCTGGCGGACCGTGCGGAGGTTCGGTTCCCTCTGTTCCTCCAGGATCTTGTACATTGTGCTCTGGGAGATACCGGACATGCGGCAGAACTCGTTGAGGGAGATGTGGAGCTCGTCGTCGAGGATGTTCCTCAGCGCGCGCTGGAACGCGCCTTCGTCACGGAGCATCGCATGGACGAGGTCGTCTAGGGTCATTCGGATACCTTCTTGGCATAAGCAGCCGCGGACAGACCGGCGACGGCACCCTCACCGACCGCCTTGGCCAGTTGCCAGGGGCGACCGGTGATGTCCCCGCAGGCGAATATCCCCGGGACCGAGGTGGAACAGTCGCGGTTGACCGCGATGGTGTCGTCGAGTTCGGGCATGAGCCCGAGGTCCATGGCCATGTCGGCGGACGACCTGCCGCCCAGTTCTATGAACACGCCGTCCACGTCCAGTGACGTGCCGTCCTCGAGGAGCAGATGCTCGACCTTCCCCTCCCCCTGGATGGACCCGACGGCCGAGGCCACGTGCTCGGCGCCGGCGGACAGGGCCTTTTCGGAGAGCGAGGGGTCGACATCCATCTGGGGTGCGACCCAGTAGACCTTGGAGGCGTACCTGGTCATTAGCTCGGCGGAGACGGCGGCCTCGGACTGGTTGCCCACGATGGCCACCCTCTTCCCCTTGTAGAAGTTACAGTCGCAGGACGCGCAGTAGCTGACGCCCTTCCCGAACAGCTCCTTCTCGCCGGGGACCCCGAGCTTGACGCGGGAGACGCCGCTCGCGATGACCACGGCCTTGGCGGTGACGGTGTCCCCGGACTCCAGGACGGCCTCGAACCTCCCACCGGAGGCGGAGGCGGATACTATGTTCCCCTGGACGATCTCCGCACCGAATGAACGGGCCTGACGGATGCCGTTCATGAGCAGTTCGGTGCCGTCGACGGTCTTGGGGAGGCCGAAGTAGTTCTCCATCTTCACGGAATAGGCCGCGCTGCTCTCGATCTTCCCGAGAACGACGACCCCCACCTTGGCGCGCGCCGCGTGTATGGCGGCCTGCAGCCCGGCGGGTCCGCTGCCGATGACGAGAACGTCGGCATCCAAGGGGCTCACTCCAGGAACCCGTTGAGATACTCGATGACGTCGGCCGCGGGCCTGAGTCCGACGAGGGACTCCTGCTGCTCGCCGTTCTTGAAGACGAGGAGGGTGGGGATGGCGTTGATGGAGTACTTGTAGGCGATCTCCTGGTTCTCGTCGGTGTTGAGCTTCCCGACGGCGACCTTCCCGGCCATCTCCTCGGCGACCCTGTCGACCTCCGGGCCCATGCGGCGGCAGGGGCCGCACCACGGCGCCCAGCAGTCGATCAGGACAACGCTGTTGGAGGATACGAACGCATCGAAATCCTTTGAGGTGAGTTCGGTAACAGACATGCTCCGAGTATCCGCATTGTACTAAAAAAGCCGTTCGGGGAAATCATGGACGGACGCCTTTCAGGCGGGGGTACTCCCCCAGGACGTCGACCATGCAGTCGAGGTCCTCCCCGTAGAGGACGGAGAGCTCCTTGTGGAGCTCGGCGACCCTGACGGCACCGCGGTGCGCGCCCTTCCTCTCCAGCTTCTCGACGGAATGCTCCACTTTGACGACGCAGTTGTCGCTCACGAGGTTGTCCGCGTGGGCGACGATCTTCTGCTCGAGGGTGCTGGGGATGTAATCCCCGTCGGGCAGGCCCATCTCCTTCGCGTCCTCGGGGTCGATCCCGGCGCCGGTGTGCCTACGGATGATCTCCACGATCTCCGGGGAAAGCCCGCGGTTGATGGCGATGTGGGCCCCGATGACCGCGTGCATGATGCTGTGGGTCTGCGAACGTCCGATGTCGTGGAGGAGAGCGCCGGCTATGACTAGCTTCATGTCCGCCGCGGGGATGCGGGAGGCTATCTGCTCGGCCACCGCACGGACGGTGGCGCAATGAACGATGACCCTCTTGGTACAGCCCTCGTCACGCAGAAGAGCCAGACATTCCTTTTCGTTGGGGATGTCACTCTTGCTTGTGGACAACCGTTTTCCCCCTTTCGTTAGGGATAACCGTCATCTCTCCGCCGCGGTCCTCGTAAAGGTGGACGCCGCCCGTGAACTCGTAGAGGAATATCGCCATGGCGGCGATCTCCGAGTGGGGCTGGTTGCCCACGGACACGTTGAAATCCGCCCTCTGGTAGACCTCGGCGGGGACCTTCTCGGCCCCGACGATGACCATGATGTCCTCGTCCTTGGGGATCTTGGCGACGGCCTCGTCGGCCCTCTGGCCGTACATGGTCAGATGGACGACCTTGCCGTTGAAGTTCTTGATTGCCTGATTCCACGAGACACCGGTCTTGATGGTGTAGTCGCCGCCGAAACGGCTGACGACGGAGCGGATGTTCTCCTCGAGGACGAGGTCCTCGGTGTCGACGTAGATGCCTTTGGCGCCGAGTGCGCGCGCCGCGAGGGCCACATGGGTGGTCACCCTCTTGTCGCGCTCGGGCCTGTGTCCGATACGCATGATCCAAATGTCTGCCATGGGTATCAAGCATCTTTGATGATCTCGATCCTGTGTCCGCGGAAATCCATCTTCACGGATCTGCGCACAAGGCTCTTCAGGAACGTGCTCGAAAGACCGAGGGCCTCGGCGATGTCGCCGGAGAACCCGCCCTTCTCCCCTACCATGTCGAGGATCTTCTGCTCCATTTCGGCGTACTCCTCGTCGGGCATCATCGCGGCAGCGAGGACATCGCTGATCTCGAAAACCGGCCATTGGGCGGTGATGCTGAAGGACGAGTAGTAGGTATGGTAGGACTTCTCGGGGTATTGTCCGTTGGTGGACAGCCACCTCGTCTCGACGAGTTTCATCTTCTCGAAGAAGACGACGGCGTCGCGACCCTCGGGGCCGAACTTGGCCTCGATGTCGTCGGCGGTTTTCCATTCAACGGTCACCTCTTTGAGGACGTCCCTTTTAACGGGAGTGTCAACGGCCCTGAGCATCGGAACGAGCTCCGAGGGATCGTTGATGACCTTGATTCTGTTCATGTCAACTATAGTGCTTTACTGGATATAAAAGAGTTTGTTAAAATTTAAGTAGTGAAAACAAATTTTTACAGACTCTCACCCCTCTGGCGGTCTGGAAAGGTATTTTAACGGATTGGTCCATCCGCAGATTGATGAAATTCGACAGGAAGGCTCCCCTCACACTGTGCTTCCAGTGCCTCAACTGCTACAAGACCTACAAAGGCGAAGGTTGCGAGCAGAAAGCCCTGGACTGCTGCGGTTCCTTCATCCAGGGGTTCTACGTGAACTACCGCAGGTGGGGAATCCAGAAGTGGTACGGCCGCTGATTTCCCACACGGAATCGCAGGTCACTCTCCGATGTTCTCACATGGCTCAGCCCCGGCTACTTCGACCTCCTCGACACCGTGCTACTCAATAGCACATTTTATTAATCCGTTCCATCATCCGCGTACCATGGGAGAGGGACTTCTCAAAGGTACGATGAGCGAACTGGATCTCATAGACCGCCACCTGCTCAGGCTGAGGGCGACCAAGGAGAACCAACCCGTCGGGATCATCCGCCTCTCCGAGATCACTGGGATACCGCGCCACAAGGAGAGGTACTCCCTCCGCC
>JAEEGL014675834.1_pt1 | contig 12443 bp, 10 predicted proteins | sample 9134231 | NCBI WGS metagenome assembly JAEEGL01 (sample SAMN16246548, study PRJNA631951) | gut metagenome | biome: gut microbiome; feature: rumen; material: fiber-attached | host: Bos | place: Iran: Karaj | collected 2018-10 | reverse complement strand
CAAGCTATCCTGACAGTGTTGATGCAATAAAGACGAAGATTGAATATGACGAAGAGCTTTATGATTACTATGATGACTGTCTCGAGCTTGTTGAGGAACTGAAGATGAACATAGTTGATCCTCAAGAGGATGAGAGTGGAAATAAGAACATAGTTTATCAGCATAGAATATATGAGAAGACGGAAATCATAAAGAATCTCTGTAAAGATGTGATAAAGCATAAGGCTCTTTTGGAACAGAAGAAGCAGGGATGGAACAGTGCGAATCAAAAGGAAGGTCTAAGTGATGATCTCAGATCAGTGCTGGTGAAATCATATAATGAGGAGGCTGCGCTGGAATTACATTTTGATGAGGTTCAGAAAATATCAGATGTAATGGATGAGTTTGATTTCAGTACGAAAGCTTATGAAAAATATCTGACTCAAAAGTCAATTGAATATATAGATGAGGAAAACCCCAATTGGGATGCTCCGATAGATGCGATAAAAGCTTTTATGGCGTTCAAGGATTTTACGGAGACCTCGGAAGACTATAAAAAGCTAAAGGATGAATATGAAAAACCATGGGATGGTTATGATTCGGCCAAAGCTCAGTGGGAGATGAGCAGGGATGATTCTTTTGCATATAAACAGGTTTATAACACAAATACTAATATTGATGGTGATTCAACTCTTGATGGGAGCTATATACCGGTATTCCCACAGGATTTGAGATTTGATGATAATTATACAGATGGATATAAAAATTCATATCTGGATAATTTGAAAAAATGTGTTAACGATGAAGTAACGGAGCTCGGAAAAGCGGCAGCGTTTTATAAAAAAATGGACGGTGCAAAATATGCTGTAAATAATAACAGTGTGCAGCTTCTGATAAGCGAATATGGAACTGAGTTTTTCTGTGGGTTCCATCGAACGGATAACTATTCTCTTACAGGCTGGAGATTTGGAAGTGGCGGACTCGGGAGTGAGTATATATATACTCAGCAGGAGTACCTGCTGTTTGGTAATTCCTCCGCCAGAAAAAATGTTGATCAGGCTGATGAATTGATCTATTACTCTGAGTATATAAATCAAATGATCAAGTGTTTTACAGGGAAAACTGATTATCCATTTTCTGCTGATGGCAAGCTATATCCCGGTGATAAAACTGTTGCAAAATATTTCAGAAAAGATGCGGAGATTTTAGAAGAAGCGAAGAAGAATGCAGATGATGAGTTTGGCAAGGTGACGTATAACTGGAGTGATACTTCAGATGGATTTTCGTATATTCACTTTCTGAAACTATTCATGCTCATACAGGTTACAAACAATGAAGACGCCGTTCTCAGCAGAATGAGAAATGTAATAGAAATGAATGTTGGCAGTACCTATGGAGGCGAGGACTTCAGCTTCGATACTGCATACACTGCAGCGACCATAAACGCCCAGGTGCATATAGATGGTGTTATAGGTGGTGGATCAACTTACGAATATAATACATTTGCGATGTACTAAAAGAAGATAACAGCAGCCCGGTAAGTATTTTTGTGCAAAATATTTACCGGGCTGCTGTTGTACTATTTACATATAGAAAAGAGCTTAGAAATGGAAGTGATCTGTGAATGAAAAAACGAAAAAAGTATTTATTTGAAAAACGTAATAGTGAGTCCGGTGTGATCACGGTGGAAGCATGTACTTCACTTATGATATTTGTTTTTGCATTCTACATGGTGCTGGAACTGATGAAGGTGTTTGCGGTCGAAGCCTGCATGCAGGATGTGCTCACATCAGTGGCGATGGATGTATCGATGGGAAACTATTATGGGGTGACACAGTACTATGACAGTACTGAAAAGGAAAAGATGTCGGCAGAGTATAAATCGATGACAGGCCTTGTGGCGGATGACTATAGTGATGCCAGACTCAGTACGATAGACGCTACATTTTCAGGGGCGGAAAGCTCATATATCGGAGGGCATTACTATGGATATGGAGATACAGATGCAAATGCGTTGGCAGCGTATCACATGAAGGAACAGTCAAATATCAAAAGGCTGGTGGCTGACGAGAAAGTAAAATGGTTTAACATAGATGTTCGTGCCTATTCCGGTGGGAAGGTGGTTGTAAATGGTGAATATGATTACGAGCTTTTCAACATACCGTTTCTTGAGGATGGAGGGTTCAGTGTTTTCTTTGAACAGGATGCAGTAACCTACACATGGGAATAAATGGAGGGTAAACAGATGAATGCAGAATTAATGATAAATATGAAGGATGTTATTTATAACGGAGTAGTTGGGATTGTTATATGGCTGGTGACCACATTTTTGATCAGCAAATATTATGAAACCAGATTCGAAGAGAAAATGATTGAAAGAAAAAGAGATGTTGTGACCGGAGTTCTGTCCGGTGTACTCACAGCAGCAGTCATGGGACTGTTCACTATATATGGATATACACTTTTGCATAGCGTATCTTTGATAATCCTTCTGTCTGCACTTATTGGAATAAGCAGGATAGATAAGAAACATCGGATCATTCCAAGCAGGATTCTTCTGGTTCTCTTTATGATAAGAGTTCTTACAATCGGAGGGGAGATATTTATAGACAAAGCGGATGTAATGGTTATCGTGCTTTCATCAGTCCTGGGAATTGTTTATGGAAGCGTTATATTTCTCGTGATCAGACTGTTCTCAAAGGACAGCATAGGGATGGGAGATATCAAGCTTTTCAGTGTGATAGGTTTTTATATCGGAAGTACAGCAATCCTTCCGGCTATGTTTATAACTTCAATCTTCGCACTTGTTTACGGTGTGGTAATGATAGCAAGGAAGGCTATATCAAAGAAGGATACGATGAGCTTTGGACCTTTCATAGCAGCAGGAACTATTGTGACAATGATACTTGGAATCTGAGAATGATCTTGTAGGAAGGTGAGTGAAATATATGAAGAAGATAATACTGGTTCTGTTTATGGGACTGATGATATATGCAGGCTGGAGTCTGGCAGGAAAGGTTCCGGCTGAGAAAAAAGAAAAACTGAAAACAGCACTGAGTCTCGCTGAAGATTACGAATCGAAAGGCTTTTATAAGGATGCAAATCTGGAATATGAGAAAGCTTTACAGATAGAAGAAAGCAAAGATGTTCGAAGAAAGATAGTGATGAATCTCTATAGGATGGAGGACTTTAAGAGTTTCAAGAAAGAGGCTGAAAGCTACCTGAAAAAAAACCCGGATGAGGAAATATATACCTATCTCATAGCTGATTATCTGGATAGCAGTGACAGATCAACAGCAAGCAAATACCTGGATAAGGCTGAAAAGGAATTTCCGAATAGTGAATCTCTGGCTGAACTTAGAAGCAACTTGAATGGGCAGTTCACCCTTTCTTATACAGACTATTCAGAAGTCGGCGAGTATGTTGGTGGTTATATTGTGGCAAGAATGCCTGCTCTGGATGATACGAATGGTAGTGGCGCTGCCACGGAATCTGATGCTGTTGAAAAAGAGTGTGGGGAAGAAGTACTGCTGAAAAAGAACGGAAAAATGGCAGTGATGAATACATTTGAAAAAATATGCGATGTGCGGACGGGGGATGAACCCGCTGCAAAAGAGATTCTTGTATCCGGTGTGATAAGTGAAGAATCGGGAGTTTCATCGCTGGATGATGAGGGTGCAAGAAGAGCGGTTGAATCAGAAGGACTTACATATCTGGGTGTTGAACATGATGGATGGATTCTTGAAGAAAAGGATGGTAAGTGGGGCTTTGTTCCAGTGAATGAGACTGACGAAAAAGGAAACAAGAAAGCGGCAACAGGATTTATATATGAAGATGCAACTGCATATGATAATGGAGTTGCTGCGGTGAAGCAGAATAGTAAATGGGCACTTGTAGGCGAAGATGGAAACAAGATAACTGATTATATCTATGATGATGTTTATATGGATGAACTCAAGAACGCATCAAGAGGCGGAGCGTTGTTTGTGAAGAAGGCAGGCGAAACAGATTATAGTTTGATAGATGTAAAAGGAAAAGAATTATCAGGCGAAAAGTATACTGACGTAAAAGGATTCCTCGGGGACAAGGGTGTTGCAGCTGTAGAGAAGAATGGAAAGTGGGGAGCAGTAGATAATAAAGGAAAAGAGATTCTGGCTTGTACATATGATGAAATCGGATCTTCTGAGACAAACTACATCCCTTATAGAAAAGGAGATATGTGGGGATATATCAGCCCTTCCGGAAAAGAATTGATTGAACCACAGTTTGAAGATATGAGAGCAGTAAGTCCTGACGGATATGGATTCGTGAAGGACAGAGGAACCTGGGAAATCATAACAGTTTACAGCATCAGGGGAGAAGAGAGCTTGTTTGATTAACTGAGGCTGCTTTGATGATAAACAATAAGGAGGCAGGACTATGTATGGAGATTATGAAAAAATAGGAAAACAAACATACCTGAGACTGGTTGCAGGTGAAGGAGAAGTGAGAGATGACTTCGCGTGCAGAATGATCAGCGAGGTGGAGATAACCGGACTTATCAGACTGTACTATGCTCCGGCAGATGGGCATGACATATATAAATACAACATAACACAGTATACAAGACTGGATGATTTTTCAGAGAATTATGTGTCGTCTGAAGAAATGATAGAAATATTAAAGAAAGTAATCAGTACAGTGAGAGATACTGCAAATTACGCACTCAATCCAGATGCAATCATCATGTCAAAGTACAGTATATATCTCAACAAAAATACTATGGATGTACGTATGATCTACGTCCCAACGAGTACGGGCTGTGGAGATGTCTTTTCAGGAATGAAAGAGATGGTTATGGATCTGATAAGCGCGGCAGTCTATAAAGATGAAAAGCTTACGGGACTTTATAATAAAATGAGTGAAGGTGAGATAAGAAACATGGATGAGTTGGAGCGGGAGATTGATGGACTGCAGGTAATCCGTATGACAGATGCGACTATGGATGTATCTTCTTTGAATCCGGATGATGATAGTATAAAAACAGTACCTGGGAAGAGCAAAAAGTTTGGTCATAATCTGAAGAAATCTCGAAAGAATGAAGGTGTGAAATGGGGACTGAAAAAAACTCCAAAGAAGGATGATAAGGAAATGGTCAGCATCAATGTTCCGGTGTTTTAGTATGTTGCGATAATATCCAATAAATGTTAAAATTATCTTTATTATAATGAATAAACTTGGAGGGGTATTTCATGAAGGATAAGTTACAGAATTGGATCAACTGGATACTATATGATGAGCTGATCGATGGTAAGATAAATGCACCGAATCACCTGCTTGGAAATCATGATTATGGAGACGGACAGGTTATCACCTGTTATAAGCCACATAGCCAGAGTGTTTCGATAAAAACTCCAAAGGGAAAAACAACTGTTCCTATGGAGAAAATAAGTGAGGAAGGTTTCTATGGGGTATACTTTCCTAAGAAAAAATATAAAGGAACTGCGTATAGATTTGTTACTGAATACTATGATGGAACAACAGTAGAGTCTGCAGATCCATATGCATTTGAAGGTCAGTTTACTGACTATGATGCATACCTTTTTGCTGAAGGTAAGAACTATGATGTGTACAACAAAATGGGTGCGCATCCGATGGAGATAGATGGAGTTAAGGGTACATATTTTGCTGTATGGGCACCTGATGCAAGGCGTGTTTCTGTTGTTGGTGATTTCAACATGTGGGACGGAGCTTTGAATCCAATGCAGCTTCACAGCGTATCGGGTGTGTATGAACTGTTTATCCCTGATGTTCTTCCGGGAGCAGTTTATAAGTTCCAGATACTTACACGTTATGGTGATATCTTATACAAGGCAGATCCGTATGGAAATCAGGATCAGGTGAGACCTGATAATGCAAATGTAGTCGTTGATATCTCAGATCTCAAGTGGACAGATGATGCATGGATGGATAAACGTAAGAAGCAGTCACGAGTTGATCGTATGAAACAGCCTATGTCTATCTATGAATGCCATATCGGTTCATGGAAAAAGAAGATAGAGGATTCTGATTTCGGATTCTTTAATTATAGAGAGTACGCAGAGCAGATAGGAAAATATCTCGTAGATATGGGTTATACACATATCGAGCTTATGGGTATCGCTGAGTATCCGTTTGATGGTTCTTGGGGATATCAGGTAACAAACTATTATGCTCCTACTTCAAGGTATGGAACACCTGAAGACTTTGCGTATTTTGTAGATCATATGCACAGCCTTGGAATCGGTGTTATTCTTGACTGGGTGCCTGCGCATTTCCCGAGAGACGCACACGGACTTGGACGTTTCGATGGAATGCCTCTTTATGAAAATGCTGATCCTCGAAAGGGTGAGCATCCTGACTGGGGAACATATATCTTTGATTATGGTAGAAATGAGGTTGCAAACTTCCTTACTTCAAATGCACTTTTCTGGGTTGAGAAGTATCATATCGATGGACTTCGTGTAGATGCTGTTGCATCAATGCTTTATCTCGACTATGGAAAGAGAGATGGAGAGTGGGTTGCAAACAAGGATGGCGGTAAGGAAAACCTTGATGCTATCGCACTTCTTCAGAATATCAATTCCGTTATGGAAGAGAGAAATCCGGGAGCATACCTGATTGCTGAGGAGTCAACTGCCTGGCCGGGAGTTACTGCACCTTCGCAGATGAATGGACTTGGATTCCTCTTTAAGTGGAATATGGGATGGATGAATGACTTCCTTGAGTATATGAAGCTGGATCCTTACTTCCGTAAGTTCAATCACAACAGACTGACATTCTCTCTGTCATATGCATATGCAGAGAATTATATACTTGTTATCTCACATGATGAGGTTGTTCATCTCAAGTGTTCGATGCTTAATAAGATGCCGGGACTCGAGTTTGATAAGTATGCAAACCTACGTACGGCATATGGATTCATGATGGGACATCCGGGCAAGAAGCTTCTCTTTATGGGACAGGAATTTGCACAGCTTCGTGAGTGGAGTGAGGCACGTTCACTTGACTGGTATCTGCTTGATGATCCAAAGCATCAGGGTATTCAGGACTTTGTAAAGGATCTGAATCATATCTATACAGATTATGATGCTATGTACTATAACGATAATGAGGTTATGGGATTTGAGTGGACCAAGGTTGATGATGCTGATAGCGGAATAGTTGCATTTGTAAGGCGTGGTAAGACTGCAAAGGATCAGCTCATGTTTATCTGCAATTTTGTTCCTGTTGAGAGAAAGGGCTATAAGATAGGTGTTCCATGTACAACAACCTATAAAGAGATTCTTTCATCTGATGATAAGAAGTACGGCGGACTCGGACGTAACATGGGACCGAAAAAAGTTATAAAAGCAAAAGCAGAACCTGCTGACAGAATGAAGAGCAGTATTGAGATAGATATACCGCCACTTTCAGTTACAGTTCTGAAGTATGATTATAAGTAAAAGATTGATTATAAAATGATTGATTATAAGTTGAAATCAAAAAAATGCAGGGGATTACTCTCCTGCATTTTTTGATAGAAAATTATAAAATGATGTGGTAACACAAAATGGACTTATTTGAAAATTTATTATATAATAATTGATGTGTTTGTTTGATTTCTAAAAGTAGTTAGTAACTTAAACAAGGAGGAATAGTGATGAGAATTAAAAAGTTAATTAAATCAGTGATTGCAACAACACTCGCTGCAGTTATATGTCTTGGAACAGCAAATGTTGCAAAGGCTGCAGGTGGCCAGTGGATGAATTCCAATGGAAGATGGTGGTACAAGAATGCCGATGGTTCATATCAGAAGAATCAGTGGATGGAAGATGGCGGAAAGTGGTACTACTTCGATGATGAAGGATATATGGACTGCGGTGGCTATCGTCAGGGTTACTGGTTAAATGCCGACGGTTCTTATGATGCAAAGTATTCAGGTGGAAAATGGAATCAGAATAACCAAGGCTGGTGGTGGGCTGATAAGTCCGGCTGGTATCCAAAGGCTCAGTGGGTAAGAATTGATGGAAAGTATTATTACTTTTATGATTCCGGATATCTTGCAGTTGATACATGGGTAGGTGACTACTATGTCGATAAGAGCGGAGCATGGGATACAAGTGCTTCAAAGGATAAATATACAGGAAAGTATCATGAAAAGGTTGCCGGAAGAGGTAACATGGAAATCGTAAAGCTTGGAAACAGCTATTCTGTTAAGGTTACATGGCCAGATAGTGCTTCAAAGTATTTCTATTGGGAAATCAGTGGTACATTTGATGCAAAGGGTGTTATGAGCTATAAGAACGCTGTTTGTACTGTTTATGTATACGATAAGGATGGTAATCTTACAGTTGATGGCGGTAAGCAGACACCATACAACAAGTATACAAACGGAACCGGTACTATCAAAATAAACGGCTCAAAGCTTGAGTGGGTTGAAAAGGATGGTGCTGGAAAGCAGATACAGAAGAGTGAATTTACAAAGGATAAATAATAACTTAGTTAGGCTTTAATTGATGCTAATGGGGACGCTTATTTCTGTATAAACGTCCCCGTTGGACTATTATGAGGTGCAAAATGACGAAAAAAAATGTATTGGGTTTAAAGAGCTTTTTAATAGCTATAGTGCTTCTTGTGCCGTTAATAATAGGCATTTCATGTGGTATAGTGCTCGCTGCTTCGGATTCTGAACCTGAATTTGATGATTTTTCTGAACTCAGTGGAAAGAAAATAGCAATGCTGACGGGAGCTCCGTTTGAAGAACTGATAAGCAGTAAAGTTCCAAATGTTGGCGAGTTCCAGTATTTTGCAAATATGCCTGATATGGAGCTGGCGCTTAAAAGCAAGAAAATAGATGCCTATCTGATAAATAATGCTATTGCCGAGCTTAAAGCAAATGTAGATGAGGAGCTTGCGATTTTCAATGAACCGCTGGCTGATTCGGAGTTTGGGTTTGCATTTAAAAAGGGAAGCAAAGAAAGAGATAAGTGGCAGGAGGCATATGACAATTTAGATGATAAGCTGATAGACGAGCTATGGGATAAATGGACAGGCTCAGACTATAGTGCCAAGACTATACCTGAGCAGGACTGGCCGGGAAAGAACGGAACTGTTAAGGTTGCGACCTGTGATACTCTTGAGCCTATGTGTTACTTAGGCGATGATGGTCAGCTGGTAGGCTTCGATATAGAGGTTATGCTTCTGATCGCGAAGGAACTGGATGTTCATGTCGAATTCATTGGTATGGAATTTGCAGCAATCATGCCATACGTTCAGTCGGGAAAAGCTGACGCGGCCTGCGGAAGTATAATCGTAACAGACGAAAGAAAAGAGTCTATGGATTTCGTGAATTATCACTATGCAGCGTTCGTGCTGGTTGTACGTGCTGTTAATTCCGGCAGTGAAAAGCTTTCTTTCTGGGACGGTATAAAGAGCAGCTTTAATAAAACATTTATAAGAGGAAAGAGGTATAAGCTGATTCTTGAAGGACTCGGACGTACTCTTATAATAGCTGTTATGTCAGGAGCGCTTGGAACGCTTCTTGGCTTTTTACTTGTATTTGCTAGGAGAAGGAACAATCGAGTTGTAAACAGGCTGATTGCTATATATAAAGGTCTGATAACAGGAGTGCCTGTTGTAGTTATTCTTATGCTGCTATATTATGTGCTTTTTGGAAAGACTGATATATCTGCAGTGATCGTTGCCATTATTGGATTTACGATTATCTTCGGATCAAGAGCATTTGGACTTATCTGGAATGCTGTAGAAAATGTAGATAAAGGCCAGAGAGAAGCAGCACTTGCACTTGGCTATAGTGAAGGTAAGGCGTTCAGGAGGGTTGTGCTTCCACAGGCGAGGGGAATATACTTCCCTGTTCTTAAAACACAGCTTGTAATGCTTCTGAAGGAAACGAGTATTGCCGGATTTATTACTGTAGTTGATCTGACAAGAGCAGGAGACCTGATACGAAGCAGAACTATGGAGGCGTTTTTCCCACTTATTGCTATCGCGATTATATATTTCCTGCTCACATTTATACTCGCGAAGATTCTTGGACTTGTGGATAAACGATTCGTTAAAAAAAGAAAAAATGTTAGGATAAAGGGGGTAGACTGATGAGCTTGATAGAAATAAAAAATCTTTGCAAGAAATATAAAGATGTCACACCCCTAAATGATATAAGCGTAAATATAGAAGAAGGTGAAGTGGTAAGTGTTATCGGTCCATCAGGTGCCGGAAAGTCTACATTTCTCAGGTGTATAAACAGACTTGAAACACCAACCTCCGGTTCTATTATGGTGGATGGAATTGATGTCTGCGATCCGAAGACAGATCTTACAGAAGTAAGAAAGAAGATGGGAATGGTATTCCAGAACTTCAACCTCTTCGGGCATAAAACTGTTGTGGAAAATATAATGATGCCGCAGCAGGATCTCCTTGGAAAGACACCGAAGGAAGCATATGATGAAGCACTGAAGCAGCTGAAGGTTGTAGGGCTCGAGGCAAAGGCCAGGAGCTTTCCTGATGAGCTTTCGGGTGGTCAGAAGCAGCGTGTGGCTATTGCAAGAGCACTGGCTATGCATCCGAAAATCATGCTTTTTGATGAGCCGACGAGTGCGCTTGATCCTACTATGGTTGCAGAGGTTCTTTCGGTTATCAGAAATCTTGCAGGAACCGGCCTTACAATGATCATCGTAACGCATGAGATGAGACTTGTGAGATATGTATCCAGTCGAGTGCTGTTTTTGGAGAAGGGTGGCATCGAAGAGGATGGTACACCTAAGCAGATATTTGAGAATTCAAAGAGTGATTCAACCAGAAGATTTGTTCATAGTATCCGTGATTATGGATACACCCTCAGTCTTGATAATAGGGATATGTTTGAGCTTTCCGGTGGACTTGATGAATTCTGCAAGAATCAGTTTATGGATAGAAAAACATCTATGAACTGTCAGCTTGCTGTCGAAGAGATGGTGACCTCTATGTTTATTCCTGCTATTGAAAAAGCAGGCTCTGGTGAAGTCCGGCTGAGAGTCAGCGCGGGAGATGAAGGAAGCGAGCTTACAATTGAGGTGGATTACACTTCTCTGGCAGATGAGTCAGATCCTTTTGAAATAGGTTATGATGTAGTGGTTGAATCTATTTTGAAGAAGGCTGTAAAAAGAGTCGAAGAAGATAAAAAGGGTGTTGCAAGATTTAAAGTATTGCAATGATATAAAAAAGGAGGACTAAAAACATGGAAGAAAAGAGATTAATGAATGAAAATGAGCTGGATAGTGTAGCCGGTGGTACTAATACTGATGTGGAGAGGTATTATATTGATTCCAATGTTTGTATTTCGTGTGGCGCTTGCCTGCAAACCTGTCCAGTAGAGGCGATTAAAGAGGGACATTACAGTTATACTATAGATCAGGGCGAATGTGTAAACTGTGGAACGTGTGAAGATAGCTGTCCTACAGCAGCCATTAAGAGGTAAGAAGAAAGGCTTCTGGCTTTGGTCAGGGGCTTTTTCTATGTGCAAGAAAGCTTAGAGGTTATATGGATACCGGAATTGATGTAAGAAAGAGATTAACTGAATTAGCTGAGAAGGCGTATCGAGAAAATCGATACGTCTTCACTGATTTTCTGAATGTGTCACAGCTGTCACAGTATTTTGAGCTGGTAAAGAAAAAGAAGGCTGATTTGGCTATAGATGGAGAGATAGAGGGAGTAGATGTAAAAGCCTTCGGTGGAACCGCCGGCTGTGAGAGATGTATGGTGCGCTTTGGCTCTCCGGAAATGTTTGGATATGAAGAACCATATCCTATAACGCTTCTAAAGCTCTATCCGGCCATGGCTAAATTTGCGGAGACACTTACACATCGTGATTATCTTGGCTCGCTTGTAGGACTTGGTATCGAAAGAGAGAAGATAGGAGATATCATAATTCCGAGAAGCAGGACAGATGGAAACAGTATGGAAAAACATACAGTTTATGCATTTGTTACAGAAGAGATAAGTGACTATATAATCGATAACCTGAGCTATGTGAAACATACTCATATCCGAATTGAAAGCTGTGAAGAGGTGCCTGATGAAGTGGCTCCTCAGCTTGAAGAGCTTTCAGTTATCGTAAGCTCCAATCGCCTGGATGCTATAGTTGCGAAGCTTTATAATCTGTCGCGAGAGCAGGCTCTTAAGCTATTCGTTGAAGGAAAGGTTTTTCTGAATGGAATAAATATGACCGGTAATGCCCGTTCATTAAAGGAAGGCGAAGTAGTTTCGGTACGTGGATACGGTAAGTTTATTTTTAACGGCGAAGGTGGAAATACAAAAAAAGATAAGCTTTATATAAAGGTTAGCAAATACGTATGATTTATAATAAATCACAGTCTTTTTATATTGTTTTAAATAGTGTGAAGGTGGTAAAATGAGTATAACTATGTGAGTTCGGAAATAAAAGTATATTTGGGGGATATATTATT
>JAEEGL014428093.1_pt1 | contig 12443 bp, 7 predicted proteins | sample 9134231 | NCBI WGS metagenome assembly JAEEGL01 (sample SAMN16246548, study PRJNA631951) | gut metagenome | biome: gut microbiome; feature: rumen; material: fiber-attached | host: Bos | place: Iran: Karaj | collected 2018-10 | reverse complement strand
TCCGGCGGGCGGTTCAGGATGACTTTCGTAAGGATCAAGGAGGAATGGCACAGGCACAGCACCGCCAGAATGTGACATCCTGAAAAATGGCTGGAAACGACATTGGCGATTGACAAAATACTAACAAAAATGTTAGTATATTCGCCGATGAAACATTGGGATCAACTATATGACATTGCAATGGAGAACTACGGAATAATCACGTTTTCCGAAGCTCGTTCATTTTGCAATGCCTGTGTTGAATTGCCGCGCTGGGTCAGTAAAGGGTGGCTCGTGAAACGCGGCAGGGGCGTGTATCGGCTTGCAAAGGCAATGCCAGACGAAAAGGCGCGTTATGCCGAGGCGGTGGCATTGTGCGGCGGCGGATGCATCTACGGCGAGAGTGTCCTGGCTTTGCATGACCTGGCGTTGGTGAATCCCGGCAAAGTCAAGGTCGCGGTGAGCCGCAGGATGAGCCGCACGTTGCCGGAGTGGGTTGACGTGGTTCGCGCAGACGGCATAGAACAGACGGCATATTTCGGCATCCCATGCCAGCGGTTGTCCGCAGCCATAAAGACTTGCAAGGCGATTGTCCCGCGCGAGAGGCTAATTTCCGCTGTCGCAGATGCCGAACGCGAGGGACTGATTTTCGGGAGTGAGCTCGCAGAGCTCAAAAAGGAGATAGTGGCATGACTCCGCCAAAGAGCAGAAGGTTTCTTGACATGGCAATCGACAAGCTTGGAGACAAGTACGGCGATCCAATGCGTATACGTCGTGCAATGGCAAGCGTTGTGGTTGCACAGATGATGCCGGGTGGAGTCGTCAAGGGTGGAAGCGCACTCAAGATTCGCTATGGTAACGCTATGACTCGCTTCACCAAGGACCTTGATGCGGCCCGTAACACAGATGTGGTGCCGTACATTCAGGCTTTCAGGGAAAGACTGGCTGCGGGATGGTGTGGATTCACGGGCAGAATTGTCGAAAAGGAGCCGCCTCATCCAAAGGACGTCCCCGAGTCATATGTCATGTCGCCGTATGACGTGAAACTCGACTACTGCACCAAACCTTGGCTGACGGTGCAGTTCGAGCTTGGCCACAATGAACTTGGCGACGCAGACGAATGCGACGAAGAACTTTCGTCGGACATTGCTGATGCATTCATGGAACTTGGATTCCCGCGTCCGGCACCAGTTAAGCTAATGGCACTTGAATATCAATTGGCGCAGAAGCTTCATGCTGTGACGGAACCAGGCGGAGACAGGGCAAGAGACCTTGTCGACTTGCAGATAATCGCAAATGACAGCAAGTTGGACTTTGCAAAGGCCAGACGAATTTGCGAACGTACCTTTGCCTACCGCAAAAGGCATTCTTGGCCGCCAAGAATGACAGACAGGGATGGTTGGTCCGAGATGTACCTTGACGCACGAGGGGAGTTGCCGGTCTTGCCGGAGGTAACAACTGCAATAGATTGGGTGAATAGCCTTATCAAACGAATCGCAACGGCAACATAGCGCCATCGCGCATCGTGGTCTCGCGCAGCTCCATTGGGTATTGGTATTGGCGGTTGGCAACATTTTCACATTCCCAACCCCCTCCCGCAATTTCCTGAAATCCGTGCGCATACGGATAATGGGGTAATGGTATAATGTAGGCATGAAAAGCCCGAAGTCAACCGCTTTCACGGCCTACGCCGCGCTCGCGTTCGCGGCTGTTCTTGTTTTACCGATTTGTGCGGATGCTTTAGTTCTGCAAGTAATTTCGGAACGACTGCAACTAGCAATGAGAGCGGGGAATTACTATCTCATCCCTGAAGGAGTCTCATTTGGAGATGTAGGTTTATGAGGATAACGAGAAAGAGGTTTTTACAAGGAGCAGCCGCTATGGCTTCACTGTGGTGGGGTGGCTTTACGTTTGCCGCGCCAGCTCGCAGACAGAATGGGCCCTTGGACATGACGTGGTGGGATCCGTATGTCCCGGACATCACGGACGTAGACACTTATCTCCGTCGCAAGTTCCGTCAGGATGTCACGGACAAGACAACTGGCCTTGACAGCGACGCACTCAAGAAGCTCCTTGCCGAGATTGTCGCATCCGGTAAGGCGTCCGGCGAATCATGGCGCGTCACTAAGGCGAAATGCTTCGCCGCGCAGGTCGTGCGCCAATCCATCGACGTGTCGCCTTTCGACTGGTTTCCCGCAATCGCGGTATGGGATCGATGGTCGCGCCCGATTTCCGCCGTGATATGGGAGCATGCGGATGAGGTCAACGCACGGACGCTTCCGGAATGGGTCCGCAAGGAATGGGAGGCTGGTAATGCTGACGGAATATGGACTATGTGGCAGGACTTCGACCATTCCGTTCCAGACTGGCGCGTCATCATGATGCTCGGCTTCACTGGAATGAATGCTCGGCTTGAGAAGTATGCGGTGAAGGGCGACCCATTCTATGAGGGACTTCGAATTACAATGGATGCCATGTTCGCGGGCATAGACCGGTTCATAGAGCAGGGACGCAGGAACCTTGCAGCTAATCCAGAATCGGTACGTCTTGAGAAGGAAATCGCCTGCCTGGAGCGACTTCGCAACGGTCCTCCCCAGACCGCCTACGACGTGATGATGTTCATCTGGCTATACTTCTTCTGGTCTGAGCACATCGACGGAATCCAAGCCCGCTCGCTTACGGAGCTTGACGTCTTTCTCACGCCGTTCTACGATGCTGACATCGCCGCTGGCCGCACGACAGAGTCCGAGTTCCGCGAACAGCTCAAGCACTTCCTCTGGCAGTGGGGTTCCATCGCCAACTACTGGAACCAGCCCGTCGGACTTGGCGGTACGCGCAAAGACGGCACGACCGAGTTCAACCATGTCTCGAAGATCATCCTCGACGTTATGGATGAATGCGCGCTCACGACGCCGAAGTTCCTCGCCAAGACCGCGCCGAACACGCCGGATTGGGCATGGGACAAGATGCTCGACATGGCGCGTCGCCACCGCTCCATCGCCTTTATCGGCGAAGAACCTGCGGCACGCGCCCTCAAGAAGTGGCATGGAGCGAACGACGAGGACTGCCGCACAATGGTGCTGCGAGGATGCTACGAGTTCGACCTGCGCGACAGCGTGAACCGTACCGGCTGTGGCTACGTGAACATCCTGAAGCCAGTTGAGAAGATGTTGGCCGAAGAAGCGCATTCGGAGAACATGGACTACCAAGATTTCAACTCATTCAAGGAGGAATACCTTCGTCGCCTTGCCGCCACGACATCGCGTTGCCGCGAAATTGCCCTTCAATTCGAAAAGCCGCTTGCCGAGATCAACCCAGCCGGATGCATGACACTTTCGACGGAGCATGCTCTGAAGACGCGAAAGGATGGTTTCGCTAACGGATGTCCGCGCGGAAACAACACAGGCATCCTTTCCGCCGGATTCGGCACGTCTGTTGATGCGCTTCTTGCAGTCAAGGAAATAGTCTTTGAGAAAAAGGAGATGTCGCTCGCGGAGCTTGGCAAGGTGATGTTAGACAACTGGAAGGGGCATGAAACGTTGCGGCTTCGCATGCTCCGCTCTAAGCGGAAGTGGGGCAATAACGACCCCGAGGCGAACGCGCTTGGCGCCGAGATCATAGACTGCTTCGCATCTCAGCTGAACGGAAAGCCCAACTCGCGTGGCGGCGTCTTTCTTGCTGTGGGGCACAGCGCTCGGCAGTTCCTCTTGCTTGGCTCAAAGACAGGCGCGACGCCGGATGGACGCCGCGCGGGCGAGGAAATGTCGAAGAATGTCTCGCCGACGATGGGTGCCGACACAGAGGGCGCGACGGCGCTTGTGAATACGCTTGCATCGTCCGACGTGACGAAGCTACCAGGTGACTACCCGCTTGATATGATGCTCCATCCGTCCGTCTGCCACGGCGAGAAGGGGCTTAAGGCGATGCGCTCGCTCGTCGAAGTCTTCCATAAGAACGGCGGTAGCGTGATCCAGTTTACCGTTTTCAGCGCGGAGGAACTCAAGGACGCGCAGCTCCATCCCGAAAAGTACGAGAACCTCCAGGTGCGCGTGTGTGGATGGAATGTCCGCTGGAACGATCTCTGCAAGGCCGAGCAGGACGCCTACATCCGCCGTGCCGAAAACATCATGAGGGGGTACTGACATGAAGGTGCCTCTTATGCTCGATACGAAGCGCATGGCGATCTGGGATGGGCCTGGAATCCGCACGACATTTTTTGTGAAGGGATGCCCCCTTAAGTGCATCTGGTGCCATAACCCAGAGTCCATCAAAACAGAGGCGCAGTGGGCGCGGTTCCAGCACCTCTGCAAGCACCACGAGCATTGCACGATGGACGAGGCGACGTGCCCGACGCGGGCGCTCAAGCTCTACGGCAAGCCGATGACAGTTTCCGAAATCGTCGCAAAGGCACTGGAGGACAAGGCGTTCTACGACGAGTCCGGCGGAGGCGTCACGCTCTCTGGCGGAGAGCCGCTTTTCTTCTGGGAATGGGCGGTAGAACTATTCAAGGCGTTCAAGGCGGCTGGACTACATACCTGTCTCGACACCTCGCTTTACGCGCCGCCGGCCGCGATAGACGCGCTGCTGCCTGTCACGGACATGTGGCTCCCTGACTACAAGGCGGACGACGATGCGCTGCATGTGAAATACACAGGCGTTTCAAATGCAGTAATCCGCAAGAACCTGGAACGGCTTGTTGCGGCAAAGGCGAAGCTTGAGGTGCGCTGTCTCGTCGTCCCAGGATGTACCGACGGAGAGGATCTCACAGCTCGCCACCGCTACTTGAATTCCATCGGCATCCCCGACTCGTCCATTGTCAATCTTGAATACTTCGACTATGCCCGCTCAAAGTACCTTGCGCTTGGCATGGAGGACACCATGCCGCCGAAGGGGGCGTGATGAAGCTATGCCTCGCGGCCCTTGTCGGCGTGGCGCTTTCCTGCGCATTGGCGCAGGACATGCCAGAGCTGTCGTTCAAGGGCTCGGCGGAGGTGCGGTCGGCGTATCTCTCCAGGGGTAAGGTCGTTGATGCGCGTCCGTTTTCTGCGCAGTTCGCGGACGGACGGCTCGGCTTGTGGGGATGGGGGAGCGTCGGCGGGTCCGTGTGGAGCGTATCGTCGTTTTCGCGCGAAGGCCAGTCGGCGTCGCGGCGAAACGCCTACAACGAGGCGGACTACAATCTGCACTACGACTATGCGCTTGAAATATGCGACGAATGGACGCTTGCGAATCGCCTTGCGCTCCAATGGGTCACTCTTCCCGGCTATCATGCCAACCTTGCGACGCGAAGGGAGTGGCATGTCGCACAGGAGCTACGAAATCCATACATCACGCCTTATTTTCTGCTTCGCCGCTCCTACGGCCCCGTGCAGTGGTGCTATTGGCGCGTCGGGGTCCTTCGCCGCTTCGACCTCTCCGAGCGATTGTCGTTCGTCGTGGACGGCTTCGGCGAGCTTGGCGACAATCGCCTGTTTGACGAGCGCTACGGCAGGGCTTGCGGACGCTCCTGCAATGGCCGCCACGCAGGACTCAATGCCCTGAACATGGCGCTTGGTGTCGAATACATGCTTTCCGAAAACCTTAAGGCATACGTGTCGATCAGACAATTCGCCCTTGTGTCCGACGATGCCCGCAAGGCAATCAAGGCCTCGTCAGCGCCAGAGGCCAAGCGTGACATCATCGTCGCGACTTTTGGTATCGCGGTAAGTTTCTAGAGCGTGATGGAAACTTTCTGAAATCCGTGCGCATACGGATAATGGGGTAATGGTATAATGTAGGTATGAAAAGCTCGAAGTCTATCGCTTTCACGGCCTACACCGCGCTCAATGTCTTGCGCGGAATGGATGTCTTCATTATTTCTTAGCGCAACTAAATGGAAGGAAAAAACCATGTCAAGAGGAATAACAGTCGATGGAATAACTTATGCGGGAACTCCGCACGAACGGTTTACCGAGGAAGATGTTGCATCGACAGCAATGCCGGCGCAACCCTATAAAAGAACATCAAGGAAAATCATTTATAGCGCGTGGTTGATCTTGGCGGCTGCCCTTGCTGCGTTTCTTTCTGCTCGGGCCGACGTGACGCTCTACGAGAGCATGACGATCTCCGGCTCGTCCTCGTCCGATGGTGTCCGCGTCCTGACGGACTTCGTGCCGAAAAGCAATACCGTCGTCCGTGCGAGATTCTCCACGGCGAAACCTAACTACGCGGGAGGGCTGTTTTGTTCGCGGAAGGACGCCTATCCGAACAACTGCCCGCATTTCGCCTTCTACGCGAACACAAGCGCCGGCAAGCTCCAGTTCAACTATGGTGGCAACTCGTTCACGGCATCTCCGCCCGCCGTCGCCGACCACGTATATGAGCTGGAAGTCGCGAACGGAATAGCGACCGTCAAGGACACCGAAACCGGCACGACAACGACGCTGGGAAGCGGGCTGCAGTCGTTCACCACGCAATACAGGCTGGCGCTGTTCCAGCTCTACAAGAGAAGCAACAACGACTACGCCGATTGGGCCTCGCCGTTCAAAGGCGATTTCCACTACCTGAAACTCTACGACATCGAGGACGGCGCGGAGGTCCTGAAGCACCATTTTGTTCCCTGTACGGAGGAGGAGAACGGCGTCTCGGTCGTAAAGCTTTTTGATCTGGCCGACGGTCGCACGACCTATGCCCTGACGGCGACGGGCGATGGCGCCGCCGCTGTGAACGGCGATCCGGCGCCACTTGCGGTCGAGCCGGGGGAAACCGTGCGACTCGCGACGGACTGCACGGTCGGCAGTCTCTCCGGCGCGGCCGGAGCGAAACTGGTCGCAGACGGATGCGAAGTGACGCTCGCGGACGGCAACTGCTATCTAGGTGGACTCGAACTCGTGACGGAGAACGGCGGCTCATTCGTGAAGGATGGTGCAGGGACAGTCTACCTGTATTCGCCTGGCGCACTAGGCGCATCCGTCCACGTAGCGCAGGGCGGCGCCGTTTTCTCCGCCAACGGCCTCACGCAGAAATATTGGCGTTGGACGTTCACCAAAGTTGCGCAAAGCCCGAATCCGCTCTGGCTCGGCCGCCTCTGGCTTTTCGGCAACGATGGTAGCCATGTTGCAACGAATATGGTTAAGATGAGCGACAACTATGCGCCGCTTTCGGCGGGGCAGGTCACCTGGAAGTACGACAACGCCGTCACGAACGTCGCGACCCACGCGGATGCGAACACCGACATCCAGGGGGCTGGATTTCTCCACCGGGCGTTTAACGACAGTCTGACAAAAAACGTGAACAACTTCCCGATGCTTGGGTCGCCCGTTATTGATCCGGCGAACGAAGATTCTTGGCTGGGCGTGGAGTTCCGCTTGCGGAATGACGACAATCCCGTGACGGGCTACAACATCATGTCCGGTCTCCGTTCGACCGGCAACGCCGAATCCGTGAATCATTGTCCCGTTTCGTGGAGAGCCGAGGCGTCTGACGACGGTGTGACATGGACCGAAATCGAGACGCGCTCCGATGTGGACACGGGCAAGGTCACGACGGGCGGCTACTTCTACGACGGCGAAAGCTACGCCACGGCCGCGTCGCGCGGCACTCCTGTGGAGCACTTCAAGTTCGGCGGCTATAAGAGCAATGGTCTTGAGGCTGACGCAGCTAAAGCGCTTTCGGTTCAGGTCGACGGAAACGCATCACTTGATCTGTCCGCTTTTACTGTGGCTACGCAGAAGATCGAGGCGGTCACAATCGACCTTGCTGCGGGCGGAGGCACGGTTATTGGCGGCAGTATAGTTGCTGGCGGCACTCTGACATTGAAGAATGCCGCTGCTGCGAATCAAAATAACATGCTTCCGCTTCTCTTTCAAGATGCATCAGACACGGAGAACTTTACGAGCTGGACTGTCATCGTCGATGGCCATGCAACAAGTCGCAAGATCAAGTTGAGGGATGGACGCCTCTCTTTTGTCGGGGGGCTTGCGATAATCGTTCGCTGATTTTCGACCGTGCTTTGGAAGGAGCACAGCATGAAGACGACGAACTGTGGTTGGCTGACGGTGCTGGTTGCTTCGGCGGCAATGCTGGGAGCATGTGCTGCGCATGGAGAATCACCTGACGCCACCGAAGCGATTGTCCCCTTTGACCACGAGTTGAAGGGCGGGCGCGTGCTTGTCTCGGTTGACGTGGAGAACATTGGCGAGTATGCCGTTGGCAACAAATTCGAGGTGCGACAGTTTGACGCCGACGGCCACCGTCTGCCGGAGGACGTTTGCGACCCGCGATTCCTTACTTTCATGCGCCCACCCCACAAGCGACATACCATGTCAGTGGAAGGATCGTTGCATCCTCGGGTCGAAAAGGTTGTGTTTGTCAGCACGATGTCTGGAGCGAAGCCGACGTGGATGGACTGCGAGACTGCCGCGGTGAAGATTCATGAGGTGAAGATATCGGCCGCATCACCGCCGATGCCAAATGCCTCTTTCTTCACGGAAGGGGTCGAAGGCCGTGCGCTCGATTTGCACGATTCGAGGGTGTTCTTCTTTCCTATCTATTCAAGGGCTTGCTGGGGGCAGGGGCTGGTCATTACCAATGCGCACGAACTCTTCTATCCCGTTGCGGAAGGAACTGTCGAGGCGTGGATCAAGCCAGAGTGGCACAACGAGTCGTGTGTGCTCTTTGACGCGGCAAATCTTGCCCCGGGCGCTGCGAATGCGAAATTTGCGAAGGGGACGCTGTTCGGCGTGGAATACGATGCGGCGGCCCATGAGATTTCATTGTCCTTGAAGAGTGACGACGGTAGATTCTTCACAGCAAAGGGACATTGCGGTCTGACTTCTGGCGAGTGGCACCATGTGGCGGTTACTTTTCGTCCAGACGGCGAGACCGCGGTATTTGCGGACGGCAAGAAGGTTGCGTCAGTTGGCCTTTCCGGGTTTGTTCCCCCGAAGGTGGGCGAGCAGAACTCCGGCCCAATGCTGTTTGCATTTGGCGGCTCGGCGGCAATTGCCCGCAATTCAACCAAGCGGCGTATTCCGGTGTTCTCTGGTGCGCTTGACAGCTTGCGCCTTTCTTCCATAGTTCGCTATCCCGATGAATTCATTCCACAGCGTGTTCTGCCGCAAGATGAGCATACGTGTTCGCTTTTCAGATTTGAGAATGCGATTGATGGAGTGAGTGCGTGTGCGGACGGCATCGTCGAGGCGTCCATTCGCGCTGATGAGGCGCTGTATCCGTCTGCAATCAAGCCGACATTCGAGAAGCAGATGCCGTTTGAGACGCTGAACTACAAGAATCTGCCATCCGAGTGCGACTTCCTTTCACTCCGTAAGGAGATGCGTTGCACATTTAACCTTCGTTCCGGAGAAACAAAGGAACTAAATTTACCTGATGACATCGTTCCTGATTTCATCGAGATTGCCAATAATGGCGACAAGAATCTTGTCGCGCCAATAGTCCTGCATCCCGGTGAGGTTGACCCACGCTCATACGACACGATTCGCGCGACATTAGGTCTGGATGGACTCGACGACAGGCAGAAGGCCGACAAGTTGTTCCAGTTCGCAATCCGCTCGATGGATTATTTCATCTGGAATACAGCCATTGCGGAGAAGGGGAAGCGATGGGCAGATTCTCCGAACAATTCGCCCTTGAGAAACCTGAACAGCTACGGTGCCGATATGTGCGGTGGATTGAACAAGGTCGCATCAAATCTTTTCACGCTGTGCGGAGATCTGCCGGCGAGCGGCGTTCAGGGATACGGGCATGAGTTCGGACATGTGTTCTTCGGCGGCAAGTCACGGGTTTACGATCTTTCCGGACAGCAGTACTTTGATTCGCTTGAAGACGACGAGCCGGCCAGTCTTCAGGAAATAGAAAGAGAGCCTGGCGTACATGTCAGATACGCAAAGTCCGCAAAGCATTTCACAAGGCTTTTTGCGCATAAGCCCTGGGTGTCAAAGCCAGATTACGAACCACCATTCTTCATTACGCTCCGGCCTGGCGAACGTATCCGCTGGTGGCGGAGAAACGACGGAACCTTTACCGATGTATGGGCTGCGCGGAAAGTGTCCGCCACTGAGAATCCACTGGTTGCACCCGCCCCTTCGGAGTGTTGTTTTACGCCTGCTTATACTGTAAATCGCTTCTCGCCCGATCTTGCCAATGGGTTCGTTGTCTACGAGGGGCGCCAGTTAGAAAAGGAGTATGTAGTTGACTGTGCATACACCGTCGTTCGAGGGGAGTATCGTGCCGAAGATTCCGACGGAAAGCCGCTCCCCGTCGAGCTGTCGCGGGATTTGGGCAAGACTTGGCAGAAGATACAGTCGGGCTCGGATGGAGTTGCTCGTGTGGACTATGCCGTAAGGGGACTTTCGCACTACATTGTCCGCGCAGAAGGTGGACAGAACAGTCGCTTCCGCGCTATGACAGAAGTCCAGATGAATCCGCGCGTTCTCACTGGTCTGGCACACGGCGGGAAAAACGTTTTTCTGCTGAAGGCGCAGAATGGCGAGATGGCGGAAGTGACGGTAGGCTGGCGTGAAACGGCGGGCGACATCAAAGTGTCAGGCGCGGCGTTTTCTGGCGGAGTGCGTGGAGCGGAGCGTCTTGTTGCAGTGGTTGATCCGTCGCAAGGACCAACGGTACTGGAAGTATCGGGAATCGCTGCGGCGACAGTTGAAAAGGGCGATCTTGACGTTAAGCTTGAGCGTGTAAGGCTTGTCTTGTCGGCAAAAGATACTGCTTCGCCGTATTATGGACGCATATCGCTGAAGGGTGAGGATGCAGCGGCAAGACGCGATTTGACGGTCCTTGTCGGAAAGGGCGCGCGGCTGCTGTTTGTCGACGATCCGATGAAAGGCAGGATGCTTGAAAAGCGCGGTGAAAAGGTCTCATTGAATTTCGCACCTGTAGGCGAAGGGAAGTTCATGGTGTTCAACTTGACGCGTGTGCCTGGCGGCCTGTCTCATGAGCGCGTCGGCGAGAGGCCATTGTCGCAGGTGGTCGATCCAAAGTCATCGTCGCCCCGTCGCAGACTTGCCGCGTGTGCGGGCACGAGAGGGGCAAACGACTGGTACAAGGCGGCGTTTGGCGTTCCTGGCGGTCGGGCGATATACCATTGGGATTATCCTCAGAATCCTGCGACGTCATATCCGATGGGTTCGCCTTTCGTGTTCGACGGTAGAGATCTCGACCATGTGGATTTTGAAATGACGTCCGATTATCTAGGAGGCATTGAGTTGTTCGGTGCGGTGGTCATCCCCGAGGGCGACTATGCCTTCCAGGGCGAAACGCTCAAGGTGTTCACGAGCCTCAACTATGACCCTGGCATGATAGGTGCAAACTTAAAGGAGTGACATAGCATGTTTGCTGCATCGTTTATCATTCTTGCAAACCTGACGGTTGTGGCCAATGCCGATGGATATCGTGTTCTTGAGCCGCCGAAAAGGGCGCAGTACGCGCCTGTCGAATCGCTTGAGCCCGTCGGGATGTCGCTTGGCGGCGGCGTGATGTCCAAGAACGGGAAACCTCATTTCTGGATCGGCAACGGCGATACGGATGCATCGTCGCAGCAGGGGCATACTGGCGTCTGGCTGGCCTGGCTTCAGGGGGCGGATGCCGTGACGCTCAACCATGGCATGAAGGTCAACGCCAAGATTGCGGAAGACGGCGTTGCGGAAGTGTGGAGCGAACCCGATTACGCGATCCAGTCCTGGCGTCGCGAGGCCGTGCGGCTTGGGCTCCTGTGCGACTTCTTCCACTCGCACGAGCCTGACACCAGCGGCCAGACCTTGACGCCCGAGGCGTTCAGGATATCGCAGAATGTCCCGGCACTTCATGAGATATACTATCATCTCGGACATCATCTTGGGTTCGACACAGGCTCGGACGAGGGGCTATTGCTGTCCCTCACTCACCGCAGTGCGCTTTATGAATATCTCAGGGACGATCCAGACACGTCCTATATGGAGATAGCCCGAGAGCCGGGGCTGAATCCGTCTAACCAAAGGGTAAGGCGCGATTTCATTGCGTGGGCTCGGAGGAAATACGGAGACAGCCTCGCGACCGCCGACGCAGTTTGGGGTGTAAAGCATTCCTCGTGGGATGCCGTAATTCCGCCACCGCTCGACAAGGATCGCTTTCCGGCAAAGGCGTCGTACGAAGACATCATGGTGCGCAATCGCGCCAGGGCCAAAGCGCCTAACTTCTACGCCGACTGGTTCAGCTTCCTTCAGGACGACGCGACGCGCATGATGGAGCGCGAAATAGGCGAGCTACGCCGCCGTGCTCCATGGGCGACGACGACAGTGGATGTCCGTGGGCACACAAACCGCGACGACGCATACGCCGCGTTTGTCCCCGAGCGCATTTCGCCGCTTGTCGATATCTTCTCAATACACTATGGAACACAGCTCTTTGACTATGGCGGGCGTCCATGGGATCGTGCCAGCGTTCTTGCCGCCTCCGCCGCGCCGCTCTTGTGGCAG
>JAEEGL011411382.1_pt1 | contig 12443 bp, 8 predicted proteins | sample 9134231 | NCBI WGS metagenome assembly JAEEGL01 (sample SAMN16246548, study PRJNA631951) | gut metagenome | biome: gut microbiome; feature: rumen; material: fiber-attached | host: Bos | place: Iran: Karaj | collected 2018-10 | reverse complement strand
TGCCCGCCAGGAAAGCCCAGATGTAGAAGAAATTTCCCAGCTGCCACCAAAAGGAATTGTTGGAAAAATCTTTATGTGGCTTATTCCAGCCCTTATAATTGGATTAATTGTAGCAGGATTTATTTATGGTGGAGCAAAGGCCGGAAGTCAAATGCTTACAACCTGGTTCTTATGGAATGCAATACCAGCCGCCATACTTTCGGCAATTGCTGCAGCCCACCCTCTTACAATTGTAATTGCCTTTGTAGGAGCCCCACTTACATCCCTTTGTCCATTTGTGGGAATTGGTTTTTGTACAGCCCTTATTCAGGCAATCGTATGCAAACCAAGAGTTTCAGATATGGAAACCCTCCAGGATGATGTTTCAAGCTTAAAGGGCTTTTATAAAAACAGAATTCTTCGTATTTTGCTTATTTTTATAATGTCTACCCTGGGTTCTGCTATTGGAACATTTGTTGCAGGTGCAGATATTATTGGCCAACTATCAAACATGAATCAGGCATAAGTAAAACATAAACAAAACATAAACATTTTATAAAGAAAGATTTCATAAATCTTTGCAAACTTCTGTTTAGATATACTTTCTTAGAGTTTTCTAATCTTTTACTAATTTTCGTTTAAAGAAATAGAGCTCTTAAGAAAGTATATTTTATTTAACAATGATAAAGAAACGGGAGCCTTGCATGAAGAAAACATTATCTTTTATAGTAATTACAATTATTTCCCTTGGAACACACAATTTGTTTTCCTTTGAAAAAATTTCAACTCAGGAACTTTTTTATTCCTACCTTAAAAACGATTCCAACTTAAAAGACCTTACAATTGAAGCAGAAAAAGCCCAGTTAGCCCTGCAATCCAGCAAAATTGATGAAGGATTCGACATAACACTTTCAACAGGAAGCGTAACAATTCAAACCCTTGGAGACAAATCTACTCTTACCGTAAAATCTGCAGGCGTAAGTGCCAGTCTCCCACAAGCTTCAAACCTGACTCTTTCGGCAAGCAGTGGAGCCAGCATAACAAACTGGGACTTTGCCAATTCCAATTCGGATTCCAACTCCCTAAGCGACACAAAACTAAACCTTTCAGTTGACCTTGTTTCTTCATCATCATTATCTAGAAAAATTACCCTTTTAACAGCCCAAAGAAAGCTTACCCAGGCCAAACGCAACCTTCAAAAACAAGCACTCCAGAGCGAAACAGACTTTTACACCGAGCTAAAAGCCCTGCTTTCAAGTACCAGCGAAATTATTACAGCCCAGACCCAGCTTTACACCGATACAATCGAATTTGAAAGCATAAAGGCAAAAGGCTATTCCACAGCATCATCTACCTACAAATTAGCCCAAATGAAAGTAATGTCAGACCAGCATGATATAGACAGCAAAATCCGTTCCTTAATCCACGATTATTTGCTCTTTTATAAAAAATGCGGTTACGAAATCACCCTGGACCAAGATACAGATTTTTACGATTTAATTCCTTCTGACCTGCCCCAGGTACAAGCCTTAAGTATAGAAGACTTTGAAACAGATAAATATACAGAAATTGAAGAAGCCCTCTGGACCTACGAAATTAATTCACTTTCCAGAGCTGCCAGTAAAAGTTTTACACTTTCGGCAAACGGAGGTTACACCTTCAACAATTCAACAACATCATCAAACACTATAGATACAGGACTTACTTCTACAATTGGCGGCCTTAATCTAACAGCCGGTGTCAGCATTCCTGTACAGGGAGGAAATCCTGCTTACACATTTAGTGCCAGCCTTTCTCCATCAACATTTTTTCAAAACTCCATAACAAAAAAAACGAACGACCTTACCGAAGAACAGGAACTTTTGGCAATTGAAAATGCAAGAACAAATTTTGAAACAGTTAAGGTTGATAAAGAACAGGAACTTCAAGACCTGGAATGGAATAAACAAAGCTACAACGAAAGCTACACCATGTACCAGGACCTGGCAAATCAACTTGAAACCCACTATAAGGCAGGCCTTATAAAAGAAAGCGAATACCTTTCGGCTTTATCTAATGCAAAAAATTACAAGGTAAAGCTAATAAGTAATTTAATTGACTTCATCATCTACAACAACGAGCTTCAAAGCCTTTTTGTTGCAGATTAAGAATAGAACAAAAAACAGGGAGCGAAATATGCAGAAAAAGAAAATTATTAAAATTGCCCTTTTTACGGGAATAGGAATTATAGTGATTGGGGGACTACTTTTCTTAATCAGAAATCTTTTGGCAAATAAAAACAAAGAAAATGTATTCTACACTGTAAACAAGGAAACTTACGAAAATGTAATAGAAATTTCTGGCACAGTTGCGGCCGCCCAGGAACAGACTTTACAGGCCTTAAGCGACGGAACAGTTCTTGCAGTTTATGTTAAGGCCGGCGACAAAGTAAAAAAAGGCGATGTTATTTTGCAGCTGGATGATACTACAGAACAATACAACCTTGCCAAGCACGATTACGATATGGCCACCACAAGAATTTCTGGCTCAGAAAGAGAATTAAAATTGATGGAGACCCAGAGACTTTCTCTTGTACAAAAAATTGCCGATCGCCAGGTTGTAGCAACCTTTGACGGAATTGTAGCAGATTTAGACGTTGCCGTTGGAGATTCCCTTGAAGCAAAAGATACAGTAGGAACTTTAGTAAACATTGATTATTTGACCGCCGAAGTTGAAATTGCCGAAACAGATGTACAAAAACTGGCTGTTGGACAAAAGGTAAACTTTACCTTCTCCGCCCTGGAAAATGAAACTGTAGAAGGATATGTAACAGGCTGGCCTGCAATTGGCGAAATAACTTCCCGAGGAGCAACCGTTGTTACTGCCAAAGTTAGAATTGATAATTACCCTGCTGCAATTTTGCCAAACTTTTCTTTTACCGGAAAAATTGAACTTAGCCCTACAGAAGAAAATCTTGTAGTTTCAAGGTACGCCATTGCTTATGATGAAGATGGGCAGGCCTATGTCGAACTTGCACGTTCAGGCAAAGTTATAAATGTTAGCGTTCAACGTTATGGCAATGAATATGTCAAAATTTTGGAAGGCCTTTCTGGCGGCGAAGTATTAAAACAGCTTACAAAACCTAAATCATCTGGCTGGAACAAAAACCGCGAAGGCGGAATGGGAGGTCAGGGAGGCTTCGGCAGAGCCGGCGGTGCTGGAGCCGGTGGACCACCACCAGGAATGTAAACTCCATCATCTAAAAGCTTAAAGACAGTAATTTGAAACAAGAGGCGTTTATGAGCGAAACAGTTGTAAAACTTGATAAAGTTGTAAAAACCTACTTTATGGGAGGTAACCAGGTTCAAGCCTTAAGAGGCATTTCTTTTGAAATAGAACAGGGCGAATTTACTGCAATTATGGGACCTTCCGGATCTGGCAAATCCACTTGTATGAATATGATTGGTTGCCTGGACAGGCCTTCCAGCGGTCTTGTGGCAATAAACGGCAGAGAAACCGCTTTGATGAACGAAAAAGAACTTGCCCAGCTAAGAAACATTACAATTGGTTTTGTTTTTCAGCAGTACCATCTTATTCCTGCTATGACAGTTTTGGAAAATGTTATGCTGCCCCTAAAGTACCAGAAGATTGATAAAGGAGAAAGGCTTGAAAGAGCAAAAGAATCTCTAAAAGCAGTTGGATTAGGAGAAAGACTTAATCACCGGCCCCACGAACTTTCTGGAGGACAAAAGCAAAGAGTTGCAATTGCCCGTGCTATGATCACCAGACCCAAAATTCTTCTGGCCGATGAACCAACTGGTGCCCTTGATAGTGAAACTGGAGTTCAGGTTATGGAACTTTTTAGGGAAATAAATAAAACAAACGGCACAACCGTCATCATTGTAACCCATGACCCAAGAATTGGAAATTCGGTAGAACGCTGCATCAAAATATTTGACGGTTTAATTGAAAACTAGCACCAGGACTTGCCCCATCTGTTCAACAGGAGATTTTATGTTTGAAGATTTTTTATATGCACTGAACAATTTTAGAAGAAGTAAAACAAGAACTTTTCTTTCTCTTTTAGGAATTATTATTGGAGTTGCTTCCGTAATCGTAATTACAAGTATGGGGTCTGCCTCCACCAAAAAAGTAGAAAACACCTTTGGAACTGCAGGCCTTGATGTTGTAAGCATTAGTTCTGGTTTTATGCGAAGACGCCGCGATTCTGTTACCCTTACATTTGACGAAAGTTTCCGCGAAGACCTTTTTGCTCAAATTGATGGCATTGAAAAAGTCTGGTATAAAAACAACCTGAGCACCACCCTAACCTACGGAGAAACTTCATCTACCATAAACACTTCTGCAATTGAATATGGTTACCTGGAAATGTATGGCATGGAACTGGAATCAGGTTCTTTCTTTTCGGTTACAGATGATGAAGAAGGCATGCAAAAAATCATTCTAAGCCATGATACAGCAGAAAGTTTTTTCCCAGCTGGAGATGCCGTTGGAAAAAAAATAATTCTGGTTGCCAGTAACGTTTCTTTTGGTTTTGAAATTGTAGGAGTACTTGCAGACCAAACTACAGGCATGGAAAACGGCTCTGCCTATATTCCACGTGGATTTTATTCAAAAAAAATCCAGCCAAATCCCGCTGCTGCAAGTGTAATGGTACAGGCAGTTTCAAACCAAAGAGCCAGTGAACTTGTAGATATTCTGGAAGACTACTGTACAGAAAAATCTGGTACAGAAGGTTCGGTAAATGTAACAAGCATGCAGTCTATGCTGGATCAGATAAGCGAAATTACCAGTACCATGAGCATTATGCTTAGTGCTATTGCGGCAATTTCTTTGCTGGTAGGTGGAATTGGAATTATGAATATTATGATTGTAACCGTTACAGAACGAAAACAAGAAATTGGAATAAGAAAGGCCCTTGGTGCGAGCCCCGCAGATATAAGGCAGCAGTTTCTGGTGGAATCGGCCAGCATCACTTTAATTGGTGGAATTATGGGAATTATTCTTGGAATATTAATTAGTCTGGCTGTAGAATACGTTCAGGCCAACGATTTTATAATCAACTGGGGTGCATGTGCCTTTGCCTTTGTATTCAGCGTTTTTGTAGGAATCTTTTTTGGTCTAAACCCTGCAAGCAGAGCCGCTAAACTGGATCCTGTTATTGCACTAAGCGGAGAATGATAAGTTTTTTACTTAGTAATATTCAATAATAAAAGTAGTTTTTCCAAGATACTTATGATAAACTTGTTATATTCTAATTAGATATAGGAAGTTGTATGAAATTACTATTTGAAATCAACACTTCTATAAGAAAGCTAATAAAGAAAAAGAGATTAAAATCTCTCAATTCAATATTAATTCTCTCTCATCTCTTCATCTTTTTAGCTTCTTGTACAAATAACATTATTATTGACGACCGCACATTTGACAATTTACAACAAATCACTGACACAAACGAAAATGAAAAAACTGTCCTTTTTACAGGCCAATTACAGACAGAGGGTGCTATTTCTTCCCAAATACTTTCCTTACAGACATCCAAAACAAATGAAAATCCTGCAAGAACCGCTACACCAACCTTGGACTTTACCTCCGACAGTTTAACATTTTTTGCCACAGCAACCGATTCAAATGGAAACACATTTTCGGGAAGCTTTAACACTTCAAATTCCGGTTTATTTGAAATGTCTTTAACCATGGGGTCAATATACACAATAACTTGTGGAATTAAGAACTCCGATAACGTAACCATTTTACAAGCTTCATACACAACTCCAGGCCCCTTAGAAACACCTCTTTCACATTTGTTTTATTTGACACCAGTAACAGATGGAAATGGTTCTATAGAATTAAATATGACAGTTGACGGTAATGTTACTTCTGCAAGTGCAACTTCCAGTAATCCTGTATGGAATTCCCTTTCTCCATCAATTTCTCTTAGCGGAACATCTGCAACTCTAAGCATAAACAGTATTCCTTGTGGAGTTTATGAAGTTGAATTAAGTTTTTTTAATACGAATAATATTCTTTTATTCTCTACCTCTCAAACCATAAATGTTTTAAAGGGCTTATCTACAAACGCTTGGGCAAGCTCTGGCGATGGAACGGAACTTATAGGAAACGACGGAACTTTTAACGTTACTTCAACTTTAATCGAATCTTACAAAAGATCTGTTTTTTATGTTGGTCAAAGTGATGCAGCCACAAACGTTGGAAATAGTGCAAGCGATGCAAACGGAACAGGAAGTGCCTACCAGCCTTTCGAAAGTATATTAAAAGCCTGCCAAATAATTAGTTCAATTGGTAACCCTTCTGTTAATTATAAAATTTTTATATGTGGAAAATTAAATAGTGCACAACAAATTCCTAACAGTTTATCTTTATCAAAAGCAGCTTCACTTACAATTCAAGGTTATAAGGGACTTGACCTAAACGGAGAACCGCAAGACGGCATTGAATTGACCACCACAACCGACTCCACAACTACCACTAATTTACTTCTATCAAATTCAAGAGTTCCTCTTACAATAAAAAACCTTTTAATCTCAAACACATCTGAATCAACAAGAGTAAGAGGTATTCAGATTAATTATGCTCAGAATATTACACTTTCTAGTGGAACTATAATAAGAGGAATGAAAACACAAACTGAACCTGGAGCAGGAATTAGACTTACTGATGCTTCCGTATTAAACATAGATGGTGGCATTATAGAAAACTGCCAGGCGGGAATAACAAGTAACTCTAAACTAGGAGGTGGAATAGCCACCTCTGGAACAGTCTATCTTATAAGTGGTCAAATTTCTTCTTGTAGTGCACCTATGGGACAAGGTGGTGCAATCTATATCAGCCAGGGTGGAACGCTTGACATAAAAGGCGGTACAATTACTTCGAATAATGCACGCCAAGGTGGTGCCATATATTTTGAGGGACACGAACTAAAAATAACAGGTGGAACCATTTCTGAAAACTCAGTTACTAATGGAAGTGGTGGTGCTATTTTTATTCCAAGTTTAACTGGCACTGGAAAACTAACTTTGGGTGCTTCTGCATATATTCCGTATGGAAGCGGCAATGATATAAAATTAGGTTATGATGGAATTATCATTGAAAGTAATTTAACCGCAACAAGTCCTATTGCAACAATATCTCCAAAAAACTATGCACAAGGACAATTTATTCTAGAAGAAGACAATACAAATAATAAAAGTAATTACAGCAAGTTTTCAATTTGCCCAGAATCCTCTAGTAGCACAAATACTTGGAAAATTAACGAAGAAGGTGTTTTATACAAATATTTTTCACTAAATAATTACAATTCAATAACTGAATTTGATATTTATACAAAAGAACAAGTTGAAACAATATTTTCTAATAATACCATTGGAACCTTCGAAGGAAAAACAATAACTCTTTATAATGATTTTGAAGTTTCTCAAGCTTGTTATAAAAAAGACTTTCGTGGAACTTTTGATGGAAACGGCCATACAATAACAATTAATTCAACTGGAGTATTAGGTGCAGCATCCAATGGATGTGGTTTATTCGCTCAAAATTTTGGAACAATTAAAAATTTAACTGTCGAAGGCTCTTTTACAGCACCAAATAGTGCCCATTATGTTGGTGCCATTGCGGGTATTTGCTACTCAGGTTCTGGTTCCATTCAAAATTGTACATCTACAGCAAACATTACTGTAAATGATTATTCATCCTCAGACTCTACTTCTGGCGTAGGTGGAATTACAGGTAAGGCTTGGGTAAGCATATATGAATGTACATTTAGAGGAACAATAAATGCTGCTGGTGCCAGATACGTTGGAGGAATTGTAGGATATAGCGATTTTACTGTATGCCGAAATACAATTGGCGGAATTATAAATTATGCAGGTACAAATGGACTTGGAATTGGTAAAGTAATAGGAAACTCTAGATCAGATTATAGCCAGTATGTTTATGAAAATTCGTCAACCGAAGCAATTCTCTCGTATGCAGATGGCTCTGTAACAGAAAACTATGTAGATTATTAGTTTGACTGGGGCTCAGAGCCGCCCCAGCCGGTCCCCGCTTAGAGGTAGTTGCTGTCGCAACGATTAGTAGTCGCTCGCTAGTCTCACTCCCCCGTTATTTTCTGGTCGAGCCTAAAGCAACCCGCTGTCGCAGCTTGCTTTTTAACGGCTCCCCTATTAATAACCATCGCTCATTTCTCGGTTGGCATCTTTTTTACACAAATCATCGTATACTAAAGAGCGTTTGCGGAGGTCTTCTTTTAATTCTTTTGGGACTGGCATATTACGCCAGAAAATACCGCGAACATCTTTATCAAGACGCTGAACACCAGTAGCTTCCTTTGTCATCCACAAAATATAATCTTCAATAAAGAATTCCTTAAGGTCACCCTTTAGCTTCATCTGTTCAATATGCTGGTAGTACTGACCTGTTAAGCCTTCCTCCATCCAATAGTAAGAAGCTTTTTCCTTTGCAACCTGCCAACGAAGATCTGCTACAGCTGTAAGAACGGCAATCCTCAAATCCTTTGGATACATTGGAACTACAATACGACCTCGGCTAGTTACACGGTTATAACGGTCAAATGGTTCCCAACAGAATCCTCTATCACCATAAGTTGGAACAAGACAAACATAAGGTACAATTCTATTTGGAATGTTTTTATGAATACGGTGGAAAACTCCTGGATCAAGAGACTCAATCCAACGCAAAACTTCAATTACATTTTCGCGAGTTCCTGTTCCCTTTTCGGTACAATGGTAAAATTCACGAGTAAAGATTGGGAACTGATTTCCACGACGACCAACAGTCATTTTTGCCATCTGGCGAACGGTTTCAAATTCAATTTTTACTGCTTCACTATCATTTGTTACTACAGACTGACCACCGCTTGCTTCCATTTTATCCTGAACATTGTCATAAGTAGACTTAGCTTCTTTGTATTCTTCAAGGGCCTTAGACAATTCCTTATCATTTTTAGAAAGACGATGAACAAGATCTGTAATTTCTGGGAGCATTTTACGCTGCATTTCGGTATACGCATTTGTATGAGGTTCACAGCCCATAATTGGTGAATGTTCACACAAATCTTGAATATGATTACGAAGATCATTTTCAAGCATATTACGTTCGTTTTCTTTTATTCCCAAAATGTTTTCTGCACTTTGTAATTTACCAGAGTTTTTAGACTGGAGCTGCATAAGTCTGGAATGTTCAGCACTAGCTGCCTGTTCCGCAGTCATATTTGCAGTTTTTACCTGTTTCTTTTCATCTGTAGCAGAGTTATTCATACGACCAGCAGCAATTTCTTTGAACCATTCATCAACATATAAAATTGGTTCGCCAGTCTGATTTTCTTCTACTATTCTAGAAAAGTATTCTTTTGTTTCCTGCTTAAATAATGATGGAAGAAGGACGCCAAAACGAACCAACATTTTCTTTGGCTTTGGAACGTTATCATTAGCCATCTTTCCTACCATTCCACGAAGTAATTCCCAGTAGGCAGTTACAATCTGCTGACGGTAAACGGCACGGTCTTTTGGGTCCTGACAAGTTAAATACTTAGACAAAACCTGGTGAACACGCTGAGCAGACTGATTTTCTCCAGTTAAAGCTGTTTTATAATACTTTGTATCATTGAATACCTGTGATGGTGTATCATTCAATAATTTTGGAAGAGGAGAAAAACATTTCTGACTCAAGTCAACTTCATGAATAGAGTTTGTTTTTTTTGCAGGTGCATCAACGCTAAAATCATTACTACTTGAACTATTAAAAGATGGAGCATCTGAGGCAAAACTACTGTCAGAAGCATCATCTTGAGCATTTTCATTATTCGCTGCTGAATTAGCTAAAAGGGCTGCAATCTCAGGATCTAATTCGTCTTCCATTATCTTTTATATCTCCAATATCAATTTAATAGATTATAAATTATAAAAACCATATTCGCAATCATTTGCTCAGGCTTTACGCTGCTTAATAAGATAATCTGAATAGCCACATGCTTTAAGTTTTTTTTCGGTTGCCGAAACTTTTTGGGCAGGAACTTTTCTAATTACAACTCGGTAAATTCCATTTCCCTTTTGAAAAACTACATCTGTAAATCCATCTTTTAACAGTTTTTGAGCAAGTTCATTAGCATTTTCTCTTGTAGAAAAAGACCCCAGCTGCACATCCCAAAAGGTTCCTTCCTGGTAAGTTTTTTTTACACTTTGTGATGAAGATCCCCCAGTTTTTACTCCGCCAGACTTTTCCACTTTGCCGCCAGAAAGTTTTGCCATAATCTGACTGGCCTTTGCGGCGGTCTGCCTGCTAAGCTTTGTATCTGGCCCTCTTTTTACAATTTCAATTCTTACATAGGCCGTTCCGCTCTTTATCATCCCAATTTTTTGAGCGGCTGCTTTAGAAAGGTCCAGTTCCCGGCCAGTAACAAAAGGACCTCTATCATTTACCCTCACCTGAACCGACAACCCGTTAGAAAGATTTGTAACCTTAAGAATTGTATTAAAAGGCAAAGACTTGTTCGCACAGGTATAATCATTCATGTTGAAATATTCACCGTTAGAAGTTTTTTTGCCGTGAAAATCGCCAGCATAATAAGAAACCAAAGCTTTTTCCCTATAAACCTCTGCAGATAAAGAAGAAAGCACAAAAATCAGAATAATAGAAAGTAAAAGATGTTTTTTAGTCATAAAAATATTATCGGATTAAAAATAAATTATCTTATAAATCTTGCATAGAGCTTTAATTTTTGCTATATTAAGGTCATGTCATGGGGAATTAGCTCAGTTGGCTAGAGCATCGGCTTTGCAAGCCGAGGGTCAGGGGTTCAAGCCCCCTATTCTCCACTAAATCCTGAAAACTTTGTTTTCAGGATTTTTTTTTAATTATTTCAATATCTATTCCGCAACGTGAATCTGATTTCTTCCATGTTCCTTAGAGTAATACATGGCCTTATCTGCAACATCCAACCACATTTTTTCGTTGTATTCATCCTTGTATTCTGCTATTCCTGCACTCAGAGTAAAAGATAAATTAGGAGCAAATTCAAAACGTTCATTTTCAAAAGCAGAGCGAATACTATCCACAAGATGAAGAACCGGGGCCTGCATTGAATCTTCAAATAAAAGAACAAATTCCTCGCCGCCATAACGGAAGGCCTGTCTGGTTCCCCCCATATTTTCCTTTATCACTTGGGATAATCTAATTAAAACCTTGTCTCCAGCTGTATGACCATATTTATCATTAACTCTCTTAAAGTAATCCAAATCAAGCATTACCAAAAAAGGCGTTGTATTATTTTCCTTTTGATTGCAAATAACTCTTTTTATTGCTCCGTCCAGGGCGACTCTGTTATACAAACGGGTTAAAGGTTCAATTTTGAGTTCCTCAATCAACTCTGTCTGAGTCTGATAACTTTGATGAATATAGGTTAACTGCCGTGAACGGGAAATAACTAAAACATTTGAATAGATATAAGAAAAAAATCCAAAACAGGTTGAACAGATTATGGTAAGTGTTTTATAGATTTTAGAACCGGTATCTGGATCAAACCAAAAAGTCAAAACAGAAAGAGGATAAAAAATCAAAGAAAGAAGTGCCAGTCTTTTTAGAATTCGGGTATCGCCAAAAACTGTACAAACAAAAAACGCAATAGAATGCGAAATTAACAAAATATGAAAGTAATTATGAAATATAGAAAGAACCGAACAAATGATAAAGAAACACATAGAAACCATCATATTTTTAGTTTCTGCTGAAGGTTTACGGCTTTTACAAAAAATAATTGCAACTGCCAAAGAACAAAAATCCAGAGCTGTAGGAGTAACAATTCTAAGCAAAATATATGAAAGTTTTAACTCCGCCCTTTCGTTTGTTCCTAAAAGAGTTATATAAGTGAGACACTGAATAATTAAAACTGATAAAGCCAGGGTTGCATCAATTATAAGAAGATTCCTTTGCCAGTTTTTATAAAGGTTCTCCTTATATTGAATAAAATTGATATTTCTCTCTTCCATTTATCAGTAAATATTACCATATCATTCTATAAAAGCAAGCCCATGTATACCTTGAAAAAATCGTTCTTCTTGAGTATAACTAACTTATTACTGATGCTCAGTACATTTTTTTTATGAGGTTTATATATGACTAAATTAGTATTAGTTCGTCACGGTGAAAGTGAATGGAACAAATTGAACCTTTTTACAGGTTGGACAGATGTTGAACTTAGCGACAAGGGTCGTGAAGAAGCTAAAAATGCCGGAGAACTTTTAAAGAAGGAAGGCTATGACTTCGATGTTTGTTATACATCATACCTTAAACGTGCTATCCACACTTTAAACGGTATTCTTGATGCAATGGATAGAAACTGGCTCCCAGTTATCAAAACTTGGAAATTGAATGAACGTCACTATGGTGATCTTCAGGGTAAAAACAAGGCAGAAGCTGCTGAAAAATTC
>JAEEGL010941510.1_pt1 | contig 12443 bp, 10 predicted proteins | sample 9134231 | NCBI WGS metagenome assembly JAEEGL01 (sample SAMN16246548, study PRJNA631951) | gut metagenome | biome: gut microbiome; feature: rumen; material: fiber-attached | host: Bos | place: Iran: Karaj | collected 2018-10 | reverse complement strand
AGTGTTGAGTGTTGAATGTTGAATGCTGGTTTGTGAATTGTGACTGAATCACCCCGGTCCATAGATTGAGGGTCTGACTCGCGTCACGGAGGTCTTCGGCGCGTAGGTCCAGCCCCAGTGCACCGAGGTTCACACGGTGGGGATTGGCACGCAGATAGTCAGCGGCTGCTTTTTTGCGGCCCTCATTGAATTGGTTGGCATAGAGTTCCTCATGTCCGCGACCGAAATCAAATGACTGTAAAGCCTCCTCCGCACTGTAGTTCTCAGGGTTGGGAAACGAATGCCATCCCCAATCGCTCATGGTGGTCACGGGCATACCGTTGCGGTAGGCTTCGGGCAGTGTTTGCAGTCCGGTGATATCAACGGTACAGGCAAAACCGCCGTTGCCAACGGTCAGAGCGTTGAGGGTATCGATACCGGCGGCGTCGGTGGCGTTGAGTGTGGGGTTGTTGCGTGTTACGACGGCCTGGCGGTCGATGGGTTGCGCCGTGGCGATCAATATGCCACAGACAAAGGTCAATAGGGTGATGGTTGTTCTCATAATCCGTTATTTGTTGCGAAGTTAAGTCTTTTTTCCGCTCCGTCCAAATTTTTTTTCGGAAAAAGATGTCATTTATTTTTTGTCGTTTCCATGATTATTGTGTACCTTTGCGGCGTTTTTGACTGTCGCTTACTTTGGACAGTCCGTATATAACTTAATTAATCATTTAAAAATTTTTGTATTATGAAAAAATTATTTCCAATTGTGATGGCTTTTGTCGCACTGGCTATGACTGCTTGCAGTGGCGGTGGTTCTAAAGCGGTTGAGTTGAAAGGCACGACCTATGAGGGCGCTAAGTTTACCGTGACCATCCCCGACAGCATGAAAGTGACGGCTAAGGGTGAAGGTAGCATAGACTTTGTCAATGCAAGAACAGAGAACAACGATGTGTCTATGGATGCTACATTCAGTGACTATCCCTGTAAACCCAGTGACTTCACCAAATACGCTGAGAACATGAAGAACATGCAGTTGAAGCAGATGGGTGCCAAGAGCGTGGGCGAGCCCGAAATCGACGGTGATGTGATGGTTCTCAGAATTACTTTCGAGAACTTCATCGAAGATAGTTTTGTGGCTTACTTGGGCGAAAAGGCCGGCGTGGCTGGAAAAATCAAATTCCCTGTTGACCAAGCTGCCAAATACGAGGGCTATGCTAAAGCCATCGCACAATCGGTGAAACTGAAATAAATCCCCGTTTTTTTGAGTGGGTCTTATCCTGATATCAGGGGCGCGATTTCCGCGTCCCTTTTTTGTTGTAGAATAATACGGTAAAACTCTTGCGCCCGTAGGCCCGCAGACACTTGCATACCAAATCGTACATAATCGGTAAGAACAGCACTTAGTCTGTATGCATAATTGTAAAATATTGTGTTTATTTTGTACAACCAATAAAAATGCTGTACCTTTGCACCGTTTTGTTGAAACTACCAGACTGTCAAAGGGGTAAAACGAACCGATTAAAGATACAAAAGATGAACAAACAGATACTTCTTATCAACGATATTGCCGGTTATGGCAAGGTGGCTACGGCGGCGATGCTGCCTATCCTCTCATACATGGGGTTGCCCGTGTATAACCTGCCTACCTGTCTGGTGTCGAACACGCTCGACTATGGTAAGTTCAACCTGCTTGACACGACAGACTATATCCAAGGGGTCTTTCCCGTCTGGAAAGAACTCGGTTTCTCATTCGATGCCATCGCCACGGGGTTAATCCCCTCTGAACGGCAGGCGCGCATCATCTCCAATTACTGTAAGGAACAGGCAAACAACGGCACCATCATCTTCGTCGACCCCATCATGGGCGACGAGGGCAAGCTCTACAACGGTGTGACCGAATCGGCCATTCATAGTATGCGCGAGATGGTGGCGGTGGCACACCTCACCTATCCCAACTACACCGAGGCGTGCTATTTGACGGGACATCCCTATCAACCCGAGGGGGTGACGGCACAAGAGGCACGCGAGTTGGTGGACCAACTGCGCCAAATCGGAGCCCGTTCGGTGCTTATCACCAGCATCCGTGTGGACGGACAAAACATGGTGACCGGTTATAACCACGACCGCGATGAGTATATCTCATTGGAATACACCGAGATACCTGTTCACTTCCCTGGTACAGGCGATATGTTCTCCGCCATCCTCATCGGTCATCTGTTGAGGGGGGAGACTTTGCTCGTCAGCACCCGCCGGGCCATGGACGGCGTAGCCATGCTCATCGACCTCAACCGCGACAATGAGGATAAAAACCGGGGCATACCCGTGGAGAAGTTCCTTCACTTGCTATAGGAACCCCACATCTATCCCGATGGCGTCCTACCCCCCGTCTTCCGAGAAATCCGAGGGAGGGGTGTAGAAGGTCATCACCTTGCCTGTGGCGGGGTGGGTGAACGTCAACTGCTCGGCATGCAGGTAAAGACGGTCGGCGGGGCGGCCATAGAGAGCATCACCGAGGATGGGCGTGCCGAGTCCGTCGGGGTGGGCGCAATGCACACGCAACTGATGTGTGCGGCCGGTGCGGGGGAAAAGGGCGATACGGGTGTGCCCGTTCTCTGTTCCCATGATTTGATAGTCTGTCACAGCTTCTTTGCCGTGTTGCACGTCAACGATTTGGTGCGGACGGTTGTCAATGTCAGGACGCAAAGGGAGTCGGATGGTGCCTTTCTCTGGCACAGAGCCGCTGATGTCGCCGTCGAGCAGTGCCACATATCTTTTCTTCACCTGTCTTTCCTCAAATTGTTTTTGCAACTGGTGATAGGCCCACGTGCTTTTCGCCACTACCATCAGTCCCGATGTGCCCATGTCGAGGCGATGAACCACCATCGGACCTTCTGCCTCAGGGTAACGGACACGGAGAATGCTATAGACCGATTCGCGGTCTGACTTACCGGGCACGGCGAGCATGCCCGACGGTTTGTTGACCACGGCAAGCAGATGGTCCTCATAGATGATGTCTAATTCCATTTGGCACGGTTCTTCCAACGGATTGGGCTCAACCTCCAGCCCTTGCAGCATAAACTGCAGGATGGGCACGCACTTGCTGCGGCATACCGGGTAGAAGCAACCCTCGTGTCGAATCTCGCCCACCGGCGAACTGCCCATCCAAAATTCCGCGATGCGCAAGGGATTTAAGTGGTGCAAGTAGGCATATTGGAGCAGTTTCGGTGCACAACACTCGCCCGCTCCCGAGGGAGGAACGTGTTGGGGTGTGGCTGCGAAGATGTCGAGCAGCGTGCGCTCTTCACCCCGGGCGTTGCGCATCATAAATTGCGAGAAGAGCCACCGTTGCAGTTCGTCCGACTGTTGTTTGCGCGATTTGCGCAACTGTGCGACCTCGCCTTCTGTCTGTCTTGCTACTTGTTCCAACGGTGCCGTTTCGGTTTGCTGCCGGCGTTTGATCCGTTTCAGTTCGGCTTTCATCCATTGGCTCTCGCGTATCATCGCCGCCAATTGGTCGGGTGTGGCTGTGGCTCGCAGCGTATCGCGCCGTTGTTTGGCCTGGCGCATCTGTTTCTGGAAGGCGTCTGTCTCCTCCGCATTCCGTTTCTCTGCTTCTTGTAGTTGTTGTCGGGCATTTAGATAAGCTGCATCGTGCAACAACGCGTCTATCCGATGGTTGATTTCGCTGATGCCCCGTTCATGTATCACGAAGTGACCGTCGGGTTGCAGATAGTCGAACACCGCCGGCACGAACCCCTCCCAGTCTTCCTTGCCGCCTATTTGTCCGGAATAAGCAGCCAAGAACCCCAATTGCCCGTCCTCGTCTTTCACCGCCAAGATGCCGAACATTTTGCCCTGCGCCACCTCGTCCTTCCACGTCACATGTGCGGCTATCATCGCTTTCGTTTGCGACACAGCCTCTCTCACCAGCGGGTCTTCCGCCAGTGAGGAGTCCACATAATAGGGGCAGTTAAGCTTCATGTCGTCATACTCCGGCAAGGAGCGCGACGGATTGAAGGGATGGATGCAAGGGTTGTTGTTCACGACGATGTTTCCGTGATGATGGGTTGAAATACTGCTTGCCTTTGAAAAAAGTGACGCCACAAGATGTAGCGTCACTTTTTCTGTAAGATATTTGCTGGCCATGCCCGTATCCCTTGGAATGGGGCTTTGGCGGAGCTTTTTTACTTCAGTTTCTGGAAACCGTAAGCAGCCACGCAACCCAGTTCCTCTTCAATGCGGATGAGTTGGTTGTACTTAGCCATACGGTCGGTGCGGCTCAGCGAACCGGTCTTAATCTGACCAGAGTTGGTAGCCACGGCGATGTCGGCGATGGTGGTGTCCTCGGTCTCGCCAGAGCGGTGAGAGGTCACAGTGGTGTAACCATGACGGTGAGCCATCTCGATAGCCTCCAAAGTCTCGGTCAGCGAACCAATCTGATTCACCTTGATGAGGATAGAGTTGGCAGCACCCATCTTGATGCCCTTCTCCAGGAACTTGGTATTGGTCACGAACAGGTCGTCGCCCACCAGCTGGCAGCGGTCGCCAATCTTAGCGGTCAGTTTCACCCAGTTGTCCCAGTCGTTCTCATCCAGGCCGTCCTCGATAGAGTCGATAGGATATTTGGTGATGAGCTCCTCAAGGTAAGCAATCTGCTCGTCGGCAGAGAGTTTCTTGCCGTTGGGATCCTTTTTCTTGCCGTTTTTCAGCTGACGGTAGTCATAGAACCACTTTTTGCCCTTGCGGAAGGCGAACTCCGATGCGGCGCAGTCCATGGCAATCTTCACGTCCTTTCCAGGCTCGTAACCGGCTTCCTTGATGGCCTCGCAGATGATGGTGAGGGCATCTTCAGTGTCGTTGAGGGCAGGGGCAAAGCCGCCTTCATCACCGACTGCGGTGGAGAGACCACGTTTCTTGAGCAACTTGGCCAAGGCATGGAACACCTCGGCACCCATGCGCAGACCTTCGCGGAAGCAAGGTGCGCCCACAGGACGAATCATGAACTCTTGGAAGGCGATGGGGGCGTCGCTGTGAGAGCCACCATTGATGATGTTCATCATCGGGACGGGCAGGGTGTAGGTGTTGGTGCCTCCGATGTAGCGGTAGAGCGGGATGTCAAGGTAGTTGGCGGCAGCCTTTGCCACGGCCAACGAGACGCCGAGGATGGCGTTGGCGCCGAGTTTTGACTTGGTCTTGGTGCCATCCAAAGCCAGCATCTTGTGGTCGATGGCGCGTTGGTCGAGGGCAGACATGCCAAGAATCTCGGGAGCAATAATTGTGTTGACGTTCTCAACGGCTTTCAGCGTGCCTTTGCCGCTGTAGCGCTTCTTGTCGCCGTCACGCAGTTCGAGGGCTTCGTGTTCGCCAGTCGAGGCACCCGAAGGCACCGAGGCGCGACCCATCACGCCACATTCCAAAGTAACATCCACTTCAACCGTTGGATTTCCGCGAGAATCCAAGATTTCGCGGGCAATGATTTTCTCTATTCTCATTTCGTTAGTATTTAAGATTTAAAGATTTATGATTCGTATTTGTGCGGCCCCTGAGCCTGTCGAAGGACCGTGGTTAATTATGCTGCAAAAGTAACATTTTTATCAAAACAACAATCCTGTTTCTTCGTTTTCGCGTTTCACTCCAATCATCGCCTCAAATTCAGTCTCAGTGATGATGGGGACGCCTAAAGATTCGGCCTTTTTACGTTTCTCGGGGCCCATTTTGTCGCCTGCCAACACATAATCGGTCTTGCCGGAGATACTACCCACATTCTTGCCTCCGTAGGCTTCGATGGTTTCTTTGATGCCGTCGCGGGAATAATGCTGAAACACACCACTCACGACAAAGGTTTTTCCAGCCAGCACTTGTTCTTTGTCGGAAACGGCTTGCTCGGCCATGGCAAACTGCAAACCGGCATGTTTCAATCGGTTGACAATGTCGATGTTGCGCTCATCGTCAAAGAATGAGCGTACCGAAAGGGCAATCTTTTCGCCGATTTCGTTGATTTCGGTCATTTCCTCAACACTGGCACCAATGATATGGTCTATGTCGTGCAAGGCCTTGGCCAAAACTTTTGCCACCGACTCGCCAACAAACTTGATGCCCAAAGCAAACAATACTCGCTCAAACGGTACGGACTTCGACTTCTCCAAGGCATCCATTATATTTTGTGCAGTCTTCTCCTTGAAGCTGACCTTGCGTGTGGCAATAGGCAGCAAACTGAACTCGTCCTCGATGGTGATAACCTTCTCCAAGCCAAAGAGTTTGTCATAAGTAAGGTCATACAGATCCGCGACATTGCATACGAGACCTTCCTCATAAAGCAATTCCACCTTGCCCTCGCCAAGGCTTTCGATGTTCATGGCTTTGCGTCCGATGAAATGTTCGATGCGACCACGGATTTGTGGTGAGCAACCCGAACTATTGGGACAATACCATGCTGCTTCGCCTTCATTCTGGACGAGTGGCGTGCCACATATCGGGCAGGTCTTGACGAATACCACTGGTTTTGCGCCTGCTTGTCGCTTGTCGAGATTGACGCCGATGATTTTCGGGATGATCTCACCTCCTTTCACCACAGTAACCGTATCTCCATAGTGCAAGTCAAACTGGCGGATGAAGTCCTCGTTGTTCAGCGTCGCGCGCTTTACGGTAGTGCCCGCCAATTGCACGGATGCAAGATTGGCTACAGGTGTGATGGTGCCGTGGCGTCCCACTTGGAAATCGACGCTTTGCAACTCGGTCTCTACTTCCTCAGCCTTGAACTTGTAGGCGATGGCCCATTTTGGCGACTTTGCCGTGTAGCCCAAGGCTTGCTGCTGCGCATAACTGTTGACTTTCAGCACGATGCCATCGATGGCAAAGGGCAACTCATGGCGTTTCACATTCCAATAATCTATGAACTCGAAGATCTCGTCAATGGTCTTGCAGAGGGCCATGAAATTGGAAATGTTAAAGCCCCATCTGCGGGCGGCTTGCAAGCTTTGGTAATGGGTTTGGTAACGGTCTTCAAGACCATCCATCATCATATAATAGCAGTAGTTGTCGAGGCGGCGTCGCGCCACTTCTTTGGAGTCTTGCAGCTTTAGTGTACCAGCTGCGGCATTGCGTGGGTTGGCGAAAAGATCGTCACCAGCTTCGGCACGGGCTTCGTTGAGTCGGTTGAAACTTTCAAAAGGCATAACGATTTCGCCACGCATCTCGAAAAAAGGCGGGAAATCGCCATGCAGTTTCAGAGGTACGGAATGAATGGTTTTCACATTGGTGGTCACATCGTCGCCTTGGGTGCCATCGCCACGGGTCACGGCACGGACGAGTGTGCCGTTTTCATATTGCAGGCTGATGGAGAGGCCATCGAACTTCAGCTCGCAGCAAAACTCCACCTCATCTTCGATGGTCTTCTTGATGCGGCTGATGAAGTCGGCAATCTCTTCGCGACTGTATGAATTGGCCAACGAAAGCATGGGATAGCGATGCCTCACGCTTTGGAATTCCTTGGTTATGCCACCACCCACGCGTTGGGTAGGCGATGTCGGCGAAAGAAACTCGGGAAACTCCTTTTCCAAGCGCGCCAACTCTTCGAGTTTCATATCGAACTCGTAGTCGCTGATGGTCGGCTTTGCGAGGATGTAATAGTTATAATTGTGTTGTTCCAACTCATCGCTGAGGGATACGATGCGCAAGCGAGCTTCTTCTTTGGTCATAATTGAATGTATTTCAATGGATTGACACCAAGCGCCCAAAGCAACAGACCCAAAGCGACGATGGATATGAGGACTCCGATGAAAGTCATGAATGCACCTTTGAAGTTACGTCTGATGCAAAGAATCAATAGAATGCTGAGGACGATGAAGGCACTCTCATACCACACGCAGATGCCCAATCCAAGCATGAGGCCAGCGATGAGGAAGGAAGTACGGTGGACGTTCTCTTTGAGGTTGTTTTGCCTTAAGACCTCTTGGCGCAGGACTACATTGGCACCGTAAAGCATCAGGGGCAAGCCGAGGAAAGCGCTTGCGTTTTCGATGATGCCGAAAGACGGCATGATGCAGCTAAAGGCAGGGATAAGTGCAAGTAGCCAAGCGTTCTGCTTATTGGACGTCAGATCGCAGATGCGATATATCATCGAAACGGTGAAGAGCGATACCACAGCGTAGAGGGATCGGCTAAGCAACATCATGCCTTGGGAATCACCGATATCTAATAAATCCTTGATCTTTTCGAGAAAGGCAATAAATAGGGTAGAGTGTTGCAACTCGCCGCGTGAGCCGAAGCCAGGAACGAATACAACTGAAATGATTCTTACCACTATGGCAATCAGCATCAGCGAGGTGAAAGGGTGTTTTTCCTTAAAGCGTTTGAGTCCTTGTAGCATATTTTTCCATTTAGAACGCAAAAGTACAAATTTTTTGTAATTTTGTGCCGTTTTAGACACAACGGAAAAACAAAACTTTAAGTATTAAAAAATGAATAGATTATTAAAAGTGTTCGCTTTGACCCTCATGATGGTTGTGGGTGGTCAGGCCATGGCCCAAACGCGTGGCGCCATGTTTCTTGGAGCTTCTTTCCCAATGTCGGATTTTGCGGAATTCGATGCATTCGATGATTTTGCATTAACCACCAATGAATTTGATAACGATGATGCAGGTGCAGGCATTGGTTTTAATGCAGGTCTCAAGTGGTATTTCAATGTTGGTGTTCAAGGGTTGGGTGTTATGCTCTCGGTGGATGGCTTCTATAATGGTCCTAGCAAAGATTTGAAGAATTTCTATCGTGAAACGGAAGACTCGTTTAATGGCGGCAGCTTAAAATACAAGGCAACGCCTCAGTATATAAATGTTCCTGCCATGTTGGGTCTGAATTATATCTACCACATCAATCCCAATCTGGGTGTGTATGTAGAGGCTGGTGCTGGTGGCAATCTACGTTTCATCACCAGCATGGAATCGGTGATTAAAGGTGTGGAAACTCAGATTACAAAACTACAAGAGTACGATAAGGCCTTTAGCTTTGCCTATCAGGCGGGCATTGGCGTCGAAGTGGCAAAGAACTTGGTTATCGGTTGCAGTTTCTATGACCTTGGCAGTGCCGCTGTTACAGGTGAGCAGACCATAAAGACCAAGACTCTCATTGACAGTGCTTCCAACACGGAAAACGATTTTCGCGAACTCGGCACCGTTCATCCCATTATGGTTTTGGGACGTATAGGATTTAGTTTCTAAACTCTTAGTGTTCGTTGAAAACTGAAATGCGGAGCGTCGGATTTACTGGCGCTTCGCTTTTTATGTTGTGTTGGGCAGCTTTCAGACCAAACGTAACGGTTTCCTTGCCATTATACCCCAATGCATGCCCATGAATCACACCGGAAAAGAAGGCGTCGCCCGAGCCTGTCACGTTGACAATCTGTGTGGGTAAAGCTGGATAAGAGGTAGTTACACCATCTACACAATAAATCGCGCCACTTGAACCTATGGTTAAATAGACATTGTTTACTCCATTGTCATTCAGTTTCTTGGCTGCATAATTTGGATTGTCTTCTCCTGTAATCAGCTTGGCTTCGGCCATATTACATTTCAAAGCAAAGACAGTGTGTTTTTTGGAAAGCTTTATGGCTTCAGCGAATCGCATGGCTTTGCCGGGCGAGACAGTATCTACAAACAAAGGCACCTTGCAATGGTCGATGAGGTAAGCAAGTGCTTCCACGCTTATTAAAGTGTCGGCAACGACCAAATCGGACTTGTTGATGGCATCCATCTTGTTTCGCAGCCAATCCAAATCCATGCGATTGTTTAAGGCAACATCGGAAACTGCCGACTGCATATCGCCAATTTCATCATTGAAGCTGAGGAAAATGGGGCTTTTCGCTTCGTGTCGGGTAGACAAAGTGAGATCCATGCCGATGTGTTTACAGTCGGCAACCATCCTATCAGCGAAATCATCGTTGCCAAAAACGCTCATCAACCTGACCTCATGGCCCAACAGGCAAAGGTTATGGGCAATGTTGCGGGCCACGCCGCCATGGTGGAAAGCGATCGCACCTGGCGTACACCCTTTGGTGTTAGGTTCGGAAAGAGACGAAACGGCGATGTCAATATTGGATTCTCCTATGATGGTAATCTTCATGATGCCTCAGATTTTGGAAAGACAAAAGTAGAAATTTTTATGGAAATTTGGATTTCTCAATTTGTTTTTGTTATTTCGTGGCTTCAAAACCAATGTGTTATGGCACAAAACAAAAAGAGGAAGCGTCGCAACTACAAATACCATGCGATCACTTTCAAGTTGTCGGCAGGTCAGTACCGTTCGTTGCGCAATTACTGCAAGGCCCGTCGCACGACGCCCATCAAGCTGATTAAGAAAAACATAGAACGGTTCATTACGGCCTACGAATACGAAGTTCCACAGGATTTGTACCTCACGGAAAACCAATTGGACCTGTTTAGTGAGAATTGAACGGGATGCGGTTTTGTATGGACCTGCCTAAGGTCACCTCATCCACATATTCCAAGGCGTCGCCCACTGCAATGCCTTTCGAAATCACCGATATCTTTCCTTTAAAGTCATTCAGTTGCCTGAAAATATAGAAGTTGGTCGTGTCGCCCTCAATGGTGGCGGGCAAGGCCAAGATGATTTCCTTGATGTCTTCTTTTTGCGTGCGGTGCACCAATTGTGCAATCTTCAAGTCATTGGGCGAGATGCCTTCAATAGGACTGATGACGCCACCTAAGACATGATATAGACCGTTATAGGAGGCCGTCCTTTCGATGGCCAATACATCACGCATGTCGGCCACCACGCAAAGCGTGTTCTCGTCACGACGCGGGTTGCCGCAGATGGAACACACCTTGGTGTCGCTGATGTTGTAGCACCGTTCGCACAACATGATGTTGTGTTTCATCTTCAAGAGCGAATCAGCAAGTTGCTCGGTCTCCAAATCTTCGCTGTTGAGTAGGTGCAACGCTAGGCGCAAAGCCGTCTTTTTGCCGATACCGGGTAGCTTAGACAGCGACTCCACGGCATTCTCTAACAATATGGATGAATACTCTGCCATACAATAATCGCGGCAAAATTAAGTTATTTCCTTAAATTTGCAGCCTCAAAACCGAAGAAATCATGAAAAGATATTGCTTCCTCCTCACCATGTTGTTGCTTGCCGTGACCGCCGTGGCCCAAGATTTCAACCAAACCGACGACAAGGGTCGTCGTCAAGGGGCTTGGCGCGACTACTATTCCAACGGTCAACTTCGTTATGAGGGCGAGTTCAAGAACGACAAGTGCAAGGGCACCTTCCGCTATTATGACGAGCAGGGCAGCCTAAAGGCAACCAACGAGTTCGACAAGTCTGGCGAGCGAGCCTTGAACAAGACCTACGCTACCAATGGCAGGGTGGTGGCTACAGGCTACTACCTAAACCAAAAGAAAGACGGGGAGTGGAAGTACTATGATGCCCAATCGGGTCAGCTCCGTTTGGTGGAGGACAACAAGGAAGGCAAAGTACATGGTTGGTCAAGGATCTACAATCCACAGAATGGTGTGCTGGCCGAGGAAACGCAATTCGTTGAAGGCCAGCCCGAAGGCCAATGCAAGAAATACTCAGACACGGGCACGTTGATTATGGAATGCCAATACCGCGACGGATTACTTGAAGGCCCCACCAGGACCTATTATCCTAGCACTGTTTTGAAAGAGGAGGGACAATACACGAAGGGAAAGAAATCGGGTACTTGGAAAACCTATAACGAAGAGGGTGATGTTATCGCTGAGGAGACTTTTGGTGAGTTCGTGTATTAATATACGAAACCGACCACTTATAGATTCCCGAAGGAATGACATAAGTGATCGGTTTCTATAAAAACTAGTTACATCTCTTCAAATAATCCTCCAAATTGGGCCGACCGTACTGTTCAGCCAACTTGTAATACTCGCAAGCCTTGTCTTCATCGTGCTTCATGTAGTAGGTCCTACCTAAATTGAAGTAAGCATCGGCATAGTCAGGCTTTAGCTCGATGGCCTTCTCGAAATCTTCAATGGCCTCGTCGTATTTCGCGGCATTCACCCTTGCACAACCACGATAGTAAAAAGCTTCAAAATTGTTCTTGTCGTATTTGATGGCTTCGGTGAAGGTTTCCTCGGCTTTTTTGAACTCGCTGTAACGCAACAGTTGCTTTGAACCTTCTTCAGTAAGAATGCGTGATTTGGCGGGGTTTTCGCAACTTATCAGGACAAGAGCGAAAATAGTGGTGAGTATCAAAGCTAGTTTATTCATTTCGATGATTATTTTCTGCAAAGGTACGGCTTTTTTCAAAAATACAGCCAATGCCAGGCGAATTTGTCGGAAGTGTTGTATTCCAACGCTGGTGTGGGTAGTTTGATGAAACTCAAGGCACGTAGTATGGCTTTGAGATAGCGGTTCTCGACGGGCAGTTTGGCCAAGTCGACGCCTGGAGCAAGATAAAACTGTCGTATGCGGT
>JAEEGL010700177.1_pt1 | contig 12443 bp, 14 predicted proteins | sample 9134231 | NCBI WGS metagenome assembly JAEEGL01 (sample SAMN16246548, study PRJNA631951) | gut metagenome | biome: gut microbiome; feature: rumen; material: fiber-attached | host: Bos | place: Iran: Karaj | collected 2018-10 | reverse complement strand
TTATAGCCAAGTAAAATTATGAAAAGAGCATTTTATTACTTTTATAGCTACTATTATCCAAGAGGTAATCAATAATCTTGGCCTTTTAGCTATTAAGGTGTTATTGATTACAAGGACTTAATCAATGGCACTGGTAATAAAAAGAAATGAATTATTAATTGGTGCCAAACAGGACACCAATTTTTTATTTCATTAAGGAGGACAAATAAAATGAAAAAAGGAAAATTATTAACGCTCTTACCATTATTGCTTGCAGTAGGCTTATCTGCTTGTAATGATAATCAATCAAACGGAAAGATTAAAGTTGGTATTTGCCAATTAGTGGCTCACCCAGCTCTTGACGCCGCGACAAACGGTTTCATCAAAGCAGTGGAAGACGGCTTAGGTAAAGACAAAGTCGATATCGACAAACAAGTAGCATCTGGTGACACATCAACTTGCTTAGTTATCGCTAACAAGTTCGTTAGTCAAAAAGTTGACTTAATTATGGCTAATGCTACACCAGCTTTACAAACAGTTGCCCACGCGACAAAGAACATTCCAATCTTAGGCACATCAGTCACAGAGTACGGTGTGGCCTTAGGTATTAAAGACTTTAATGGCACAGTCGGTGCAAATATCTCTGGCACCAGTGACTTAGCGCCATTAGGTGAACAAGCTGCAATGGTAAAAGAGTTTGTTCCTACAGCACAAAAGGTTGGTTTATTATACTGCTCAGCGGAAGCCAATTCCTTATACCAAGTTGATGTTGTGGAAGAGGCTTTAAAGAATGATGGCTTACAAACACAACGTATCCCATTTGCTGACTCCAACGACTTGAGTATGGTTCTCAATGCCAACATTAATGATTTAGATGCTTTATACGTTCCAACTGATAATGTTTGTGCGGATAACGCCACAATGATTGACAAGATTTGCCGTCCAGCCAAATTACCAGTTATCTGTGGTGAAGAAGGCATCTGCAAAGGATGTGGTATTGCGACATTATCAATTGACTACTTCAACCTTGGTGTTAAAACAGGCGAAATGGCTGTCGAAATCTTAAAAGATGGCAAAGACATTTCAAAAATGCCAATCGCTTATGATGAAAATCCTGTGAAGAAATTCAACAGCACAATTTGTGAAGAATTAGGTATCACAGTCCCAAGTGGTTACGTTGCTATTGAATAAACTATGATAGGTGCATTATTAACATCGATGCCAAATGCCATTACGCTCGGATTAATCTGGAGCATAATGGCTTTAGGCGTATTCATCTCATATAAGGTCCTCGATGTCGCTGACCTAACAGTCGATGGATCGTTTGCAACAGGTGGTGCTGTCTGTTGCATTGTAATTTGTGCAGGTGGTCATTTTATACTTGCTTTAATAGCTGGCTTTATTGCTGGTCTATTATGTGGCTTAGTAACAGGTTTACTCCATACATTATTAGGGGTGCCACCTATCTTAGCGGGTATCATTACTCAAGGTGCCTTATGGTCAGTTAACTTATTAATCCTCAATGGCCCAAATAAACCTCTTCCTTGGAACGCTCTAGTGTTTATTGAACAAAACAATATTCATTCTTTATGGAAGATTGCCATTGTCGTAGTGGCCATTGTACTTGCATTATATTGGTTCTTTGGTACTGAACTAGGTGCTTCTATCAGAGCTACCGGTAATAACCAACGTATGTCCAGAGCCATTGGTATTAACACTAAATTCAATACCGTCTTAGGTCTTATGATCTCTAACGGCTTAGTCGCTTTAAGTGGCGCTATCCTCACACAATTCCAAGGCAGTGCGGATATTAAGATGGGTATGGGAGCAATTGTTATTGGCCTATGCTCGGTTGTTATTGGCTTAACAATCACATCTAAGATTACTCAAAACTTCTTGGTGAGAATGATAGGTGTTGTGGGTGGTGCAATTATCTATTACATCATCTACCAAGTCGCTGTCACATTCTTAAAAGATCCTAACTGGTTAAAACTCTTAGCCTCCGTGATTGTCGCCTTATTCCTTGGTGTTCCTTATGTCTATAAGAAATACCTGGCTAAACATTTTAAGAAAAAAGAAAGAGTTGTGAAGGAGGGATAGTTATGTTTGAACTAAGAAATATTGTTAAATCATTTAATAACGGTTCTTCTAGCGAAACTATCGCTCTTGATCATGTCAACTTAATTCTTAATGAAGGCGAATTTATCACAGTCATCGGTGGTAATGGCGCTGGTAAAAGTACATTAATGAACATCATTTCTGGAAGTATTGAACCAGATAATGGCAAAGTCCTTTTAAACAATAATGACGTTACCAGCATGCCTGAACATATTAGAGCCCCATACTTTGGTAGAGTCTTCCAAGATCCAATGGTGGGCACAGCCTCTGATATGACCGTTATTGAAAACCTCGCTTTAGCGTATGGCAAAGGTAGAACACGTTCCTTGTTCCGCTGGTCATATCGTAAAAAAGATGTCGAAGTCTTTGCTAACCAACTCAAAACTTTAGGTTTAGGCTTAGAAGATAAACTATACCAAAAGGTTGGTTTACTCTCTGGCGGTCAAAGACAAGCTTTAACTCTCTTAATGGCGACAATAAGAAATCGTCCGTCCTATCGCACCATTAGAAGAGATTATGTCCGTTTTATCGACGGCGATAAGAAACAAGCTAAAATCGACGTTAATGCTGCATTCGAAGAAGCTAAAAAAGAATTCGATTCTAAAAAGAAAGAAATTAATAGTTCCTCCCTTTCTAAAGAAGAAAAGAAAGTCAAACTTCAAGAAGTTAGAGAAGTTATGGACACTAAAGTCCGTAAATTCGACTTAACTAAACCAATCTTACTTTTAGATGAACATACCGCTGCCTTAGATCCAAAGACCGCAGAAAAAGTCTTAGAAACAACAGATCGAATCGTTAAAGAGAATAACTTAACCACAATTATGATTACTCATAACATGAAAGACGCTATCAAATATGGTAATCGTCTCATTATGATGAGTAAGGGTAAAGTAGTGGCAGATATCTCTGGAGAAGAGAAAAAGAAACTCACAATTGAAACTCTTCTTAATATGTTTGTGACTCATAGTGGTAACGACATGTTGAGCGATTCCGCAATCTTGGGTAACTAAACAAAAATTCAAAAATGATAAGTTAACAGCGTTGTCTAACAGCGCTGTTTTCTTTAAAAAATGCGCTTTTTGTTAAGATTTCATCAAATAATTAAAAAATCAATTTCACGTTACACGTGTATCATTTTTCTCGTTATGTAGACATTGAAAATATTTTTGATACAATATAGGCGTTATGAAAATTGCTATATCTGTCGAATCTACTGTCGACCTTTCAAAAGAATTACTAAAACAATACAACCTTGAGATGATTCCATTCACTGTCTTATTAGGCGAAACAGCCTACTTAGATGGAGATATTACTTCTCAAGATATCTTTGACTTCGTGGCCAAAGAAAAGATCTTACCACGTACAAGTGCGATTAATGATTTCCAATATCGTGAATATTTTGATGAATTAAAGGCTAAAGGCTATGACGCTATTATTCATATCTCCTTAAGCTCTGAAATCTCATCATCATTCTCTCACGCTGAATTAGCCTCCACCAAGTATGATAACGTTTACGTCATTGACTCAAGGAGCTTATCAACTGGTATTGCCTTACTTGCTATCTATGCTTGCAAGTTAAGAGATAAAGGCTTAAGACAACAAGAAATCGTTGATAAAGTTAAAGCCCGTATCCCTTATGTTCAAACAAGCTTTGTTATTCAAACTCTTGAATACTTACATAAAGGTGGTAGATGTTCTGGCTTATTACGCTTTGGTGCAACAATCTTAAGAATCAAGCCACAAATCATCGTTAGTGATGGCAAAATGGCTCCTGCTAAAAAGTACATTGGTCGTAAAACTCAAGTTATCTCCGGCTATTGTAAAGATACCCTAGAACAATTTGCTAATCCTGACTTATCAGTAGCCTTCGTTACTCACACACAAGCGACACCTGAAATGGTCGCGGTAGCGATTGACGCTCTTAAGGAAAGAGGATTCAAAACAATCTATGAAACAACTGCTGGTGCAACAATTACCAGCCACTGTGGTCCACAAACATTAGGTATTCTCTTCATCAATGATGGAGGAACAGAAGACTAAGAAAAAAACTGGTTCAAGCCAGTTTTTCTTTTTATTTTTTTCTATTTCTTCTAAATAGGTACCAAATAATTTCTAATACTTCTAATGGGATAGCGACAACGAATAATAATGGAAGCGCTAATTTCAAGACCACTAAGAATGTTAAGAAGAGTGATAACGCTGCAGTCCAAATAATAATGGATGTTGCAATCATTCTTAAGAATCTATTGTGATAAATAAATTCCCAAACGAGAAGGATAATGCCCGTTGTTAATGTGCCATAGATAAATGTTAACCAAGGTTCAAATGGTGCATTTGGGGCAAATCTACTTAATAAAGTACTTAATAAGAAGAATGTTAGAACAGTGACTAACCAGTTAATACCAATTGATAATAACTTTAAGTATGTTTGTTTTCTTTTTTTATTTTGACTAACCTTAACGGCTTTATGTTCACTTTGATAGAAGTCATCAACAGTGATGCCATAGAAATCCGCTAGTGATTTCAAAACAAAAATATCAGGGAAGCCTTCGCCTCTTTCCCACTTAGAAACAGACTTATCGGAATAATTAAATTTATCCGCGAGCTCTAATTGGGTGAGACCGCTAGCCTTACGGTAGTAAGCGAGATTTTTCGCTAAGAGTTCTTGTTGATTAGTGATGTCGTTTTCCATAAACCGTAATGATTGTATTAAATATTTGTCTAAAAGGCAAATAATAGGGGCAAAAGACTTTTCAAATTACTCTTTTTGTTTCAAGAATTGCTTGAGGAAGAGAATAGTGCGTTTGTTGATAACCGACATAGAATAGAGCTTATTAGCGTCAGCGTTGGCTTTTTTAATCATTTCCGCTCTATTTTCTTTGCTTAAAGAAAGACCAGCCTTAATACCTTCTAAAAGATTGTTTTCTAGTTCTTTAATTGTTTCATCTGATTCAACCCAGATAGCATCGTTTTCAAAGTATTTCTTAAAGCGACGATTTCTCACAGAAAGAACGACTGAATTGGAATTGAAGTAATCCACTAAATTTGGCGGAACAAAATAACGATCGCTATCTTCACTAAATGGTAGTGGATTAACGTTTAATCTAGAGTTATTCGCTAAGGCGATAACTTCATCACTTGGGATGTTGCCTAGATTAATGACGTTCTTAATTGATTCAGCGGTTTTTTGAACCTCTTCATCTGAATAATAACCAGAAATAAGTAATTTGAGATTTGGATTATCTAATCGCTTGAATGCGAGCATTAATTCATCAACACCATCTCTTGGATCTAGTGATCCATTATAGAAGATATAATCACCATATTTATTCTCTTTAGCTTTGCTAACTGTGTCATCCAAGATACCCTCAAATACCAAGTTAGGACGGTCATATTTGTTATACAAAGTATTTAAACTCGATGTTAACGCTATATAACCAGTAAGGTTACCCGCTGTATCGAGTAGGAGTTTTGTATAGGACTTACCAGTATCATGGATACCACTTGGAGTGTTATTGCAAACGCCAATGATTGGAAGATTAAATTTCTTAGCGAATCTAGTGGAGTTCTTTAAGACATTTGGATTAAGTGTATCAGTAATAGCAATACAGTCCTTAAGATTAATCTTTGATAAAATCTTATTGCTTTGCCTTGTGATAGAAAGATATCTAGAAACTTTGTGTCTTCTAATACCTAAGTAGTGCCAGGTAATCTTACCTTCTTGCTTGGTTTCAGCATCAAGTTTTTTTAACTTGCAATATTTTCTAGAAAAAGGACGCATTGAGATGACTTCTACTTCGTGAGTCATCGCTAAAGCGCGAATAAAGCGATTATGAAGATTTTGAATAGATGCGTTTAAAGAGGAGTCCCACATTTTAGAGAAGGACACATAGTCTTCTTTTTTACACGCTGTTGTGAAATAGATAATCTTCATATAGTCATCTCTGTTTGGCGCTGCCAAACACGCATACATTATAGTGTTTTATCTTCCAAAATAACACAACAATGTTAAAATTGAAGCATGGAAAAAGCACCAAAAACATGGAATGAGTTTTTTAAAAAACTCCAAAACGAAGAATTCTGTTTAAAGCTAAACGATTTTCTTAACAAAGAATATCGTGATTATACCTGCTACCCTCCAAGGGAATTATTATTTAATGCCTTTAGACTTACTCCATTAGACAAAGTCAAAGTGGTAATTGTTGGTCAAGATCCATATCATGAACCAGGTCAAGCTATGGGTTTATCCTTTTCAGTTCCAGAAGGAATTAAAGTTCCTCCATCCTTAGTGAACATCTACAAAGAGATTGCTCAAGAATATAACTGCAAGATGAATTTCTCTTCTGGTGACTTAACCTATTTAGCAAAACAAGGCGTATTGCTATTAAACTCCATATTATCCGTTAGAGCGCATCAAGCTATGAGCCATAATACTGAAGAATATAAGATGTTTTTAGCAAGTGTGTTAGAAGTCTTAGATAAACAAACCACCCCAATAGTTTTCTTATTGTGGGGTGGTCCTGCGAGAAAATTAAAGGGCTATTTGCATAACCCTTCACATTTAATTTTAGAGTGTATCCATCCATCCCCCTTGGCAGCAAACCACGGAGGATGGTTTGGAAATAATCATTTCAAAGAGGCAAATAGGTATCTTAGGGAGCACGGCCTCTCTGAAATAAATTGGCTAAATAATTGATTCGTTATTTTTCTTTCTTTTGATAATGGAAAGAATCAATAAAGCGATTGATGCAAGCATCACTGCTGCACCGATGATGAACCAGATCCAGTATAGTGTAGCATCTTCTCCTGAAGTACCGATTTTGATTAACCTATAAACACCAAAAACAAATGCAGCTGTTGTAATAGCGCTTAAAGAGCCGGTATATGTCACGAATGAGAAGTCATTTTTGAAAACTTTGATTAAGGATACAACGCCCAAGACAACAAGGAACAATCCTAAAACAAAGAGAATCATACTATTTGGATCAAACGTGTATTTGTAGAGGCCATCTCCACAATCTTTCAATTGATAGCTTTTTATGTATGCTACAAGGAAAAAGATAAAGAAGAATAAACCTGTTGACACTGTGAGGAATGAGACAATCATTGGACCAGTGGTATTTGTTTCTTTTTCACTATCAATAAATGCACTTCTTGTGGTGAGAACTTTTGGGGCAAATAGTTGAACAACTATTAATAGCACTGCGGTTAAGATAATAGATGGACCAACAAAAGCAATATTGTAGATGAAAGAATATAACCATGGATGCATGCTATTTAATCCCCAGGCAAAGCCTGATGCATCACTCCAGAAGATAACGCCCGCTAAGAAGTGAGACAAGAATTTGCATAAACCACCGATGACAGTACCAATAAGAAGTATTGTTATACGTTTGTCTATACTAGTAGCCTTATCATAAAGTGGCTTTAAGAAAGCCGCGAATGCTACAAGTGCATAAGGCAAGACGTAATCTAAACCCAATTGGAAGATATTAATGACATAAGCTTTTGAAGCAATATCAAGTAATCCCATGATAAAACCGGTGACTAAGGCTGGGAAAAAGCCACGACGATAAGCAATAATTAAAACCGCAATCATTGCAAAACCGATGGAGCCACCATTTGGAAAGACACTGTCAAAAATAATGCCTTGTAATTCGTCAAAGACGAAACCTAACGCGGCAAACATACCAACTTCACAGATGGCACGTACCGCATTTGTGGTGTTTTTCATAAACACTCTCCTCCTAAATAAAAACCCTCATTGTCTAGCAAAGAGGGGGAATCATTTAAATAAAAAAGTTCCCTCCGCTAGAATTACCTAGATCAGGTATGGTCGGTCCCAAGAAGGACCCTCTCAGCCGAATTTCGTTCAGCTCCCACCAATAATCATAAACTTTTGTTTACTAGTTGCAATTGATTTTTCATGCTATGTGTATATAAACAAGTAACATTTTTAATGTTGTTGTGTTATAGTTATATCAGTTTTGGAGGTACACCATGGAAAACGAAGATATCAAGACAATTGATGAACAACAAGAAGAGCCAAAAATCGAAGAGCCAAATCTCGATAACGAAGCTCCACAAGAAGAAAAGCCATATAACGTGGCCATTGAAGACGCTAGAAAAGAACTCTTTGCTTCATATTCAAAAACAAGAAAGATTAGCAATATCATCATGTTCGTTGTTTTAGCAGCGATCGTGGGCATTATGTTCTTAGTAATGAATAACAACCCAGTTCTTAGATACATCGGCTTTGGCTGTGGCGGCGCTTTAATCGTCGGTATGGTTGTTTATTATCTTTTAACAAGAAAGAAATTCCCAAACAAGACAAGAGATTATGTCTCATTCTTCTCCACTAAATTAAGAGACAGAATGTTTGGCAAAGAACCATATGAAAACATCACATTTGATGAATCTGAAAAGTTCGCTTTAGCGGATTTTGTCGGTGATGGTGTTTATAAAGAAGCCACAAACATCAATTCAAGAAACATTATTAGAGGTGAATATAAAGGTCATCACTTCACATATGGTGAATTAGCCTTATTAAGACCATCCTCAAGAAAACAACAAGTTCCACCTTTATTTGTTGGTAAGTATGTCACACTTCCAAATGATTTAGAATTTGAAGGTCGTTTTGTCATTGTTATGCAAAATGAAAAACAACCATACGATTTACCAAACGATGTCGAAGACTTAAAGGTCTTAGAAGAAAAAGACGGCTTAGTCGTTTATGGTCCAGAAGGTGCGGATATCCGCAAAGTTCTTAAAGGCACATTCCTAAGCGAACTTCGTAAGATTAGAGTTGAAAATCGCTTATTCAACGTTAACGTTGTTGTTTGGGGTGGCCACAGCGCTGCTTACTTAAGTTATGATGACGCCATTATGGCGGTTCCATTCGATAAACCATTTGATACTGCTGGTTTTGAACAATCCTTTAAGGATGTTGACGCCATCATTAGATTATTAGCAGGAGAATAATAATGTCTTCCGTAGGACGTTGGTATAGTATCCGTTGCTATAAGCATAACGGTGCCTTACATCGCGTTTGGGATCGTGGTTTAGTCTTGGAAAATACCGAAGACTATTTAGTCATTGCCACAAAGAAAGCTAAAGTCATCGAGGCTAATGGTCGTTGCTGGTTTACCAAAGAACCAGCGGTTACCATTTTCTCTAAAAAAGAATGGTGGAATGTTATCTGCATGCTTAAGAAAGATGGTGTTTGCTATTACTGCAACATCGCTTCTCCAAGCATTATCGATAAAGACGCAATCAAATATATTGATTACGATTTAGACGCCAAGTTATTCCACGATAACGAAATTAGAGTGTTAGATGAAAAGGAATATCTCCATCATAAAAACACCTATCAATATAGTGATGAACTTGACGCTGTTCTAAAGAACCAAACAAAAATCATCGTTGAAAGAATGAGGAATCGTGAATTCCCGTTTGATGACGAGTTAATTAACCGTTACTTTAATCAGTATCTAGAAAGTACAAGAAAAGAGTAGTATGGAATATCAATTAATCACTTACAGTGCCGAAGAGACAATGAATCTTGGGCAGAAATTTGTTGCCCTTGCAAAACCTGGTTCAACATTTTGTTTAACCGGTGATTTAGGCGCGGGTAAAACAACTTTAGTGAGAGGTATTGCTAGAGCGTTAAATATCAAGAGTGTGGTCCAATCTCCAACATTCAATATTATGAAAGTCTACTTTGATGGAAATCGTCCTTTAATCCATATCGATGCTTATCGTCTCGCAGACGTGAACACTGATATCGGTTTAGATGAATACATTGGCTATGAAACAGGTATCACTGTTATTGAATGGCCTGAATTCATTAAGGATTTGATTCCAGAAAACGCTATCGAAGTGAATATTAGACACGCTCAAGACAACATGAGAAACATCACCATCAAGAGTGATGATAAAGAATTTATGGAGGGCTTAAAGTAATGGTTACTATCTTACTTGATTCCTCAAACACAAACCTTTCAGTAGGTATTGCAAAAGACAATGTTCTTTTAGACTACATTTCTTACGAAGCTTGGCAAAGACAATCAGAATATATGATTGTGGAACTTAACAAGCTTTTAGAGAAACACAACATCAAAAAAGAAGACATCACTGATGTCATCGTGGCAAAAGGACCAGGCTCATATACAGGCGTAAGAATTGCGATTACAATCGCTAAAACTATTGCGGTTGCTTTAGACGCTAAGTTATATGCTGTTAGCTCCTTAAGAGTGCAAAAAGATGGTACCGTGCCATCCATTTGTTTGATAAACGCTAGAAGTAATCGTTCTTATGTCGGTGTTTATCAAAACCAAGAAGTGTTATTGAATGACTGCATTATGAAAAACGATGAAGTCATGAAATATATTGAAGATCATCCAGACTACAGTGTCTGTGGTGACACTAAATACCTTAATATTCAAGGTATAGAATCTAACACCATGAAAGAGATGTTAGATCTTAAAGATTCGTTAGAATCTATTAACCCACTTTCATTAAAACCAGTGTACATGAAGGACTAAGATGCAAAACTTATTTGTGAACATTAGAGAAGCTAAATTAGACGATCTAAAAACAATCATGCAAATCGAGCAATTGTGCTTTCCCCATGGCGCTTGGAAAGAGGAGAATATCCTCTATGAATTAAAAGAAAATCCAGTAGCCCATTTTTGGGTTATTGAACTCTCAATCGATAACGAAGATGGCTATCGCATAGTCGGCTTCTGTGACTATTGGGAAACATTCGATAGTGCGACAATCTGCCAAATCGCTGTCCATCCATATTTACAAAGAAAACAATTAGGTTCAGCGATGATGGATGAAATCTACAACGATTGTTACGCGAAAAAGATTAGAACGCTCACTTTAGAAGTGAGAACAAACAACGAATCCGCGATTGCTTTCTACAAGAAACACGGGTTTAAAATTGAAACAACAAAACCACATTATTACGATAACGGTGATGATGCGTATTACATGATTTTGGAAGTGAAATAACATGGCATTAATATTAGCGATTGAATCAAGTTGTGACGAAACAAGTGTAGCGATTACTAGAGATGGCAAACTCCTTTCTAATGTCATCAATACACAAATTGAAGTCCATCAAAAATATGGTGGTGTGATGCCTGAAATCGCATCTAGACTCCACTGCGAAAATATTTCCTTAGTGCTTAAAGAAGCACTTGAAAAGGCTGATGTCAAATTAGAAGACATTGATGCTTTTGCTGTCACTAGAGGCCCAGGTCTTATAGGTGCGTTACATGTCGGCATGCAATGTGCAAAGACATTAGCGATGCTTTATAAAAAGCCTTTAATCCCAGTTCACCACTTAGCAGGACATATCTACGCTAATGAATATAATGAAGAACTTAAGTTCCCATTGTTAGCGGTAGTTGTCAGTGGTGGTAACTCTGAACTTGTCATCATGAAAGACCATATGAATTTTGAAATCATTGGTGAAACAAGAGATGACGCGATTGGTGAATGCTACGATAAAGTGGCAAGAGTCCTTGGACTCCCATACCCAGGCGGTATCCCAATTGATAAATTAGCCAAAGAAGGTGAACACACATATCATTTACCAACACCACTTAGTGGTGAACATACTTACGATATGTCTTTCTCTGGTCTAAAGACCAACGTCATTAACTTAGTTCATAACTTAGAACAAAAAGGCGAAAAGATTCGTGTCGCGGATATGTGCCGTAGCTTCCAAGATGTCGCTGTTGGCACGGTTATCAATAGAGCGGTCAAAGCCATTCAAGAATATGACGTTAAACAAGTTGTTTTAGCGGGTGGCGTTTCCGCTAACTCGTACTTAAGAAGTGAAATGGTGAAAGAGTGTGAAAAACTTAATGCTCATATCATCATTCCACCAATGTGGTGCTGTACCGATAATGCCGCAATGATTGCCAAAGTTGCTGAGCATTTATATGATATGAAAGTCTTCGCTGGACTAGATTTAGGGGTCGATCCTAACTGGTCTATCGAAAAGTGGAACGAATTTGAAAATTAAAGTGACATTGTTACTTTAAGTAACTATGATAATAACAAGGAGCATTTATATGGAACCTATGAAAATTACTAATTTTGAACTCTATGACATCGTTACAAACGGTGACCAAGAAGAGATTAATTCCCTTAAAACATTAGAACTCCAAGGTTGGGTTAAAACTAACCGCGATAATGGTTCAATTGGTTTCGTTGAATTTAACGATGGTACATATTTCAAAAGCGTCCAACTTGTTTATACAGATAAATGTCAAAACCATGATGTCTTATCTTCATTAAAAACAGGTGCCGCGATTACAGTTACTGGTAAG
>JAEEGL015923129.1_pt1 | contig 12444 bp, 19 predicted proteins | sample 9134231 | NCBI WGS metagenome assembly JAEEGL01 (sample SAMN16246548, study PRJNA631951) | gut metagenome | biome: gut microbiome; feature: rumen; material: fiber-attached | host: Bos | place: Iran: Karaj | collected 2018-10 | reverse complement strand
GGTGACATATAATCAAGCAGTAGAGTGGCTGAAAGATGAAGCCCTTAAATATGGCCGAGATATATTTAGAGCAGAACAAGATGGTGATATGGTAAAGTTGAGCGTAGGTAAATCCCATATAGATAATGATGAGACAGGTAATCCTACACACTGGTATACCAACATAGTAACATTCTACTATGACGAGAACCGTGGATATCTATTACAGGAATAATCATTTAGGCACTGGGAATGTCAAAGTTCCTAGTGCTTTTCTTTAGCCTTTGTGCTACCATATACTTGTAAACAAGAACAGAGTCTATGAAAGGGGACCTAATATGAGAAAATATAATAATACCGTGGAATCATTTCCTACAACATTTAAAATCTTATCCAAGTCGAGAGTAGATATGGGACTTGCATTGACTACCCACTATCTTTTAGCTGATGAGCAAGATGATACCAAGGCATTAGTGTGCTTCAAAGAGCTTGGAGAGTTTCATCCTGTATCTTTTAGGGGCGAAATGCAGTGGCACATTAACAAAGAGTTTCCTGAGTTTTCTAATCTCATAGCATATAGTCCTATGGGATATTATGAACAGTAATTCCTGTTGAACGGGTAGCACTTCTGTGCTACACTATACTTGTAAACAAGAACGCACACAAGAGATAGAAAGGAGCCAATATGACTGCAATAGAATATGCCCAGTTGATGCTGGAAGATGAAAGACAAGTTCAAGGTCACCCATGTTGTTCCAACTGCAAGTTTTGTTTTGTGGAATATGGAATGACAAACTGCTACTATGAGGGTAATGATTTTGTACCTGAGAACTACGGTAGTATTGATACAGTCTGCAAAATGTGGAGAAGTGATGTATCAGGTCTTACCCACGAAGAGTATTTAGAAAGGGAGTGTAAGTGATGAAGGTATACAGAGATAAAGCTACTGGTAAGAAGTTGTATCCCGTATGCTCATGGGAGAGAAATCAGCATAAACTCTATAATGCCCTTGATAGGGCACATAATAGAGTTTCTGACCTCTATGAAGATAAGTCTGCATCAATGGAAGAGATAGATAAAGCCGAGGCATGGGTTAGAGAAGTCGAAAGACTGATATGGATATTTGATTCCCATGTATCTAATGATGGACTTGTCTATGCACTATGGGAAGATGGTAACAAGATAAAAGATATTATAGGTGCCTATGATATGCGCCATTAAGAAAGGAGATTATTATGAATACCTGTATAGGATGTAAGTATTATGACCAGTGTGGAGATAAGAAGAGGGTAGAGCCTTGTGATGGCAGAGAGTTTTCAGAGCAGTATAAGGACTTTGCTGACAGAGTAGTTAAGGCCTTTGATAATGGGGAAGATGATATATTGGAGTTACTCAGATTAGCCCATAGAAGTTGGTATCAGGCTGTAATAAGAGAGATAAGGGAAGCATATGAGCAGATGTGATTGATATCCACTGCTCAGATATATCCAGAAAGTGTTTGGAGTCGATTCCAGACACTTTCTTTTTGTTTTGATACAAATTATCGTCAGAGAAATAAAAACGTCAGGAAAGAGCTGGAAATGAGTTGAAATATTCCTGTTGATTAGGTATATTCAGTATGATACCTTATTCTTGTAAACAGAAACACATATTTGAAAGGAGACCTATATGAATATTAACAAGGACATTGAAAGATTAACACCAGATGATAAGTTGGCGGTATGTGATGAGCTGAGAGAAGTTCATTACCTAGAAACTTATTTAGATATGGCAGGTATGTGTAAGAAGTTAGCTATATCCGTGGACTTCATGCTGAAACACAATAATGCACCTATGGATAATGTAGAGAAGAACAGTCTGGAAACCTTGAGAGAACTTCTTCCACTGTGTGCACATCTCTTTATCCAGTCGGATGATTATTACAGAGAGTAAATTCCACTTGAAGGGTAGCATCCAGTATGCTACCCTATACTTGTAAATAAGAACAGAGAGTAAGTTTCATGGTGCCAAGTATATCTTCGCCGTGACTGCTGAAATCACCACATATTGAAAGGAGAAAGAGATGATAGAGCTTGATGGATTCTACCCTACATTACGAAATGGAGTAGTAGCTGAGAAGTGTGAGGATGAGTGGTATAGCCATCCACTCGAAGATAAGTATGCCAAGGACATTGTAACAACAAACAATGCCAATATTAAGGCATATACAGATGAGTTTGCCGAGAAAGTGGTAGACGAAAACAATATTGACTTCGGTGATTGGCTGAAGTACAACACTGGGTTAATGCCATATATCAGAAAAGCCGCTGAAACAGTACACTGGCTTCATGTTAATGGCTATACCGATTACAAAGTAAATATGCAGTCTGGGCTAATAAAGTGATTAGCCCTTTTAAGAAAGGAGATTAGTATGAGTACCGTAGTAAGATTTGGAACAAAGAAAGCGGATGAGCTGATTCATGATTTTAACCGCAGACACTATAAAGGTGTGACCCTTTGGGATTGCTACAAGTCTGTTAGTTCAAAGAAAGCCAGTACATGGAGGGCGATAGAAGATGAATGTAAAAGATTAGATGGATGGGATCTCCATATAACAGGATGCAATTGTGATTTCTACTCATGTATGTATGCCTTTGAGCATGAAGATGAGGAAACTGGAGAAGTGTCAATCATTCTTAGAAAGGAAACACATAGCAATACCTATGATTTAGTCCTCACACCTGAACAGTATGATGAGGTATGTTGAGATTAGGGCTACAGGAATGAAAGTTCCTGTAGCTTTTTCTTTGCCCGTATAGTACCCTATACTTAGAAACAAGAACACACATTAAAGAAAGAGAGGAACCAATATGTCACAGAGAAGAAAGAGCTTATCCGAGAAGGATATCAGAACAGTTTTAGCCATCATCGAGAGTTACAGAGAGCAGAACCATTACAACTGGTCAGAAATGAACAGTCATATGGGTAGCCTGACAATCGAAGAGATGTTAGCCCTCAACAGTAAGCTGAAAGAGTGGTACCACAAGAATGATGTTGAGGATGAGTACGAAGACGTGGATATGGATGAGTACAGAGATTCCTACAACGATTACATCAGCTCCTACATCTATTGATGTAGGGGTTGCAAGAGAAAGGAGAACCGCTATGAGCGAGATGATTTTGATTATGGTAGATGAGTGCGGAGATGAAGTAGAGGTAGAACGTTTCACCATAGGTGATGAGCTAGATGAGGACTATTTAGAAGTATGGCAGGATATGAAGATTGCCAAAGCAAGAGAGCAGTACCCTGAGGCTCGTAGATTCTACTTTGAGGATAGACGAAATTGGAATTCCATGATACATCAGATGATGCGTGATGAATGGGGAGGGTATGATGAAGATTATGACCCATGGGAAGATGAAGAGGTGCCAGTATGAACATCCTATTACAGAATAAAAAACGTAAGCTGGTAGAAGAGTACGGCCCATATATGAATAAGAGATGGGCTATCTATGATAACCTAGATATTTTAGAGGTATGGTTCTCAGACAAGCAGAAAGCGTTGTCCCATTGGAAGAAATATAGAAATGCAGAAACATGGGCGGAGAAGAGAGAACGCTACCGACAGGAGTTAATAGCCAATATAGAGAAACATCCAGATTTAGACGAACTTCCCTTCATGTAAAAAGTTGGCGGGTAAAAGTGACAAGTCACCCTATCTTTATCTACCATTATACTACAAATAGAAGGCGCATAAATACAAGCAAAAACAAGGCGGATAAAGGTAGACTTATCACCATTACCTATATACCTAATATACCCATTATATAATCTATAGGATATACCCATTTATAGGGGTATATACACACTATCCCATCAATCTTAAAAAGAGGGCGGTACAAGAGAATACGCATCCTCTTATATTATATCCCTATATAGAATAATACTATACCATAGGATAAAACTTGATTCCAGTCAAGTTTTAGTCCTCCAATTCGTATCCATCTAGCCAGTACACCCGGCATTTACAACAAAAATTGCAATGTTTTGCAAGATTTGCAATGTTTTCATTGCATTTCTTGCTCTAGCCTAAGGCCATTCCTGGCACTTTTTGCGTATGGAACCACCATTTAGAGGGTATTTTTATGCCATTTTAGGCTATCCGGGCAAAAGGTGCGTTCTCCCTTGTGCAACCTGCACAAACTGGGAGGCTGCATCCATTCTAGCTTAAATATGGAAGGTACGCTTTTTCGATAACGAGTGTTGGTTTGTCCCCGTCTGAACATCGTTTTTTCGTTTACCCGCCAAAAGGAGTTGTGCAAGGTGCACATAGCACAAAATGCAATATAGGCCATAGGAGATATAGCACAAATTGCAAGATTGGTCCAATGGAATATAGCACAAATTGCAATATTCCATTATGAGGGTAATGTAGGATATGATACCATAAAAGAAAAAACACACACATGAAAGAGAGGTAACCAATTATGACAAGAACACAGAGATGGGACCATTTAGTAAAGAGATTTGAGAGCTTCACCGAATTACAGAGAAGGGACCTAGATGTAGAGAATTGGGATGATGCTATAAACAAGATGTATGGATGGATAATAGCGGCATCAGAGTTTAATCCTGATTTAGAAGATGATATCTCAACCCTTTGGACAGAGACTTATAATAGGGAGTTTAAGCAGAGGTATATGAAGTAATACCCATCTTATAGCACCGCCCTTTTACAGAGTGATGCTATTTTTTAGGCTCTTTTAGGCCCTATATTAATATAGAAGAAACGGATCCAAAATAGGGTTTACCAATTCCATTTCTTCTATATTAATATACATCCATTTAGGTCCATCTTTCCCCTCCCATCTTTTTAGATTTTGCCCATTGGGAAGAGGCCCATCTATTCAGCCTCCTTATATGCGCGCCCGGGTCTCCTCCGCGGAACGGAGCTGGTCCCCAGGCAGGCGGGATGGGGGCTACTTCGCAGCTTTTTTGACTGAGCTAGTCAAAGAAAACGTTTTCTTGTTGACTCATAGAGTCAAAAACGTGATTTTCTTGATGTTTTTTATCGACTTTGCTATGTTTTTCTTGATATTTTTTAATATTTTCTTGTAAACAAGTGCAAAAAGTGTTAAATTTTACTTGAGCGATAGTTATATCGCTTAATAGCACATTGACAACTTAATGACTGCAAAACAGCAAACACACACACTTTGTTTAGTACACGTACGTGTACAGAAAGGATTTTACTATGAGTAACTTAAAAGAGTTGTGTTCACTTACTGACTTAATGTCAGTTATTGCAATGTCTAAAGAAGACATTGACGTTATCAAAGCTTTTTGCGAAAAGTCAAAAATGACTTTCAATGAGAAAGTCAACTTTTACGACTTTGACGCACACAAGAGTGACATAAGACTTTGTAACTTTGGTAAGAGTGATGTATGTAGAACGGCTTCTATATGGTACGCGCCAAAGCGTTACAATGATTTTGGTGTACGTATCGAAGCAACGACACTAAACAACTTTAGAAAAAGCGATGTAAACGCTTTCCTACTTGATAACGTGTATCATGGTGTAGAAAGTAAAGAGAACGGAAAAGATAACGAATATAGATTCTCTTTCGTATCTCTTGAAAGTGCTTTATCTTTCTTTTCTACACTACAAGAGAACTATAGAAAGATGATAGCAACGAAAGAAGCAACGAAAGAAGCTATAGCAACGAAAGAAGCGTGACAGAATGATATCTGCTATGATAGCAACATTTTTAATCATCTTGTTTATAGCTTTACTTGTTATCATCTATATAGTTATTAAGTATTAAAGAAAAGTCTCTATAGAGTGCTAAAAACACTCTATAGAGACTATCTAAAGAAAGTCACTCAATCAAGTGAATTGAGTTGTAATAATAGAATTTTATTATATGTATATACAAATTGAATAATTAAAGAGCTATCAAAAAATGATAGCTCTTTTTTGTTGTCTGAAATCTTGTTAGTCTATGCTAACAACTGAGTCGCTTTTATAGTACACCACTACGTACTCATACGTTAGCAGTGACTAACGAGAGAAGCGAGAGTGGAGCTACGGACACGTCCAGGCTACTTCTCAGTGACCGTGCTGGAGCTACGGACACGTCCAGGCAACATCATGAAGACCGTGCGAGTCTCTATTAAGGAAGTACCAGGACGTTCTTTTAGAAAATCTCGCGGAGGTCAAAACACTAAGACCGTTCCCTTGTCAAGAGTTGAAAATCCACCTTTTTTAGTGTTATAGTATGTTTACTAGAAAGGAGATAAATTTATGGCGAAGACACCAATAAATATTGCCAAAGGCATTGTTTTAGCTATGAATAATCTTTATCATACCCACCTGGTGATTAACACTAGCTCGTTTTATGGCGGGGAAGGTAAGTTAGTTAGGATGTATTCCATTAAAGATGCTTATAACTATAAAGGTAAATATTCCAACAAGGAAATATTTTGTAGTGCCAGCGGAATATATACCTGTTTATTCATGGTTGATTTACTCAATACTTTTCAGGGTAGACCTATTGAGGACCATGCCAATGAAGGGTATGACAATGTTTTTGCACGGAAGAATGGGCAGGCTGGAATTGATTATATGAAGGAGGTGTATTTAGAACATGAATTTGGAACTGAGCAGGAAGACGAGTATTGATGTCGGTAATGGTGATTTTTATAGAGGTGCACCGTACCATATTCCATATTTCTTTGAGACAGGTTACAGGAGAATGATGAGGGAGCCTGACGAGACTACTATTACCTTTAAGACTTGGAAAGGAGAGTATTTTCAGTTTTATCTTGATAAGTACCACGATAAGCCTATTTTAGTCTTGACTTCGACTTTAGGGGATAGCTTCTATATATACCCTTCGTCTTTAAGTCTTGAGAAGTCGGCTGAGAGGTTTAAGACGGCGTTTTCTAAAAAGACACCGATAAAAGGCTCTTTTTCAGGCTACTATACCTATGGCAAACATATTTTAGAGCAGTACGAGGTTCTTAAGGAGCACATGGCTGAACAGAGTATTTATTTCTCTGATGATAGCCTTGAAAAGATTTATGCAGAGCTTAAAAGGAGGGCTAATTCATGAATATTTCTCAGATACCGGATGGCGCTAATGAAGATTTACAGGATGATATTCTTTCTACTGCTTTAACTACTCACAATGGCCAGAGACTGTCACCTAAGGAAGACAGGTTTATCAGTCTATACATTAAGTATGCCGATGCGGCACAGGCTGCTAAAGAAGCGGGCTACACTGTAAGGGCAGAGATTAAGAATAAAGAAGCTCAGTACATCAAGATTGGTAAAAAGCAGTTGGCTAAAGACTACGTTAGGGATGAGATAGCTTACCGCTCAGAAGAGTTTAGAAATACTCAGATTGCAGATACCAACGAGATTTTGAAGTATCTGACAGACGTTATGAGAGGAAATATCAAAGACCAGTTTAATCTTGATGCTTCACTGGCTGAGAGAACATCGGCCGCTAAAGAGCTGAACAGACGTTTGCACGAATTAGAGACTGCTACAGAGAGTGGAGCAGGCAAAGAAGTACATCTTGTTCTTAGGAGGGAATAATATGCCTAGAAAGAAAGAGACAGGCGGTGAGATTATACTGGATGTCAATGAGGCTATTGCTCCTGTCTATTATAAAGCCATGGATGATATTTTAGACCATAACCATGTGCATTATGTCTTTAAAGGTGGACGAGGAAGTGCTAAATCTTCATTTATCAGTGAGATGATACCACTGATAATGGTAAATAATCCTCAGGTTCACTGCATTGTTTTCAGAAAAGTCGGCAATACTATAAAGAACTCAGTATGGTCACAGGTAGTATGGGGTATAGATAAATGGGGGCTGAGAGATTTCTTTCAGATACCTAAGACTATTGCTAATCCTATCATCTATAAGCCTACAGGTCAGCAGATATTGTTCATGGGATTGGATGACCCTAACAAAGTTAAGTCTGTGAAGTTGCCTTTTGGATATATCGGTATTACATGGTTCGAGGAGTTAGACCAGTTTTCCGGCGAGAAAGAGATAAGAAAAGTATTACAGTCTACGATGCGTGGTGGATTACTGTTTTGGGACTTTCGCTCTTTCAATCCACCTATTTCTAATCTTAATTGGGCTAATCAGTACGCTACTGATGCTATGAGCAGGGTAAATACCCTTGTAACCTCTACTAACTATACAGATATTCCAGAAGAATGGTTGGGACAAGCGTTCATAGATGAAGCAGAGGACTTAAAAGAGACTAACCCTAGAGCTTATGAGCATGAGTATTTAGGTGTACCTGTAGGTACTGGTGGTAATGTCTTTGAGAACGTAGAGCCTATGTATATGAATGATGCTTTCATAGAGACTTTCGACAGAGTTTGTCCTGGTGTTGACTGGGGATGGTACCCAGACCCGTTTGCTTTTGTTAAATGCCATGTTGATATCAGCAGACGTATCATCTATATCTTTGCTGAGTTTGGTGGTAATAAGATGTCAAATAGGCAGACTTTCGATAAACTGTATAATGAATTGCAGTATTGTGGACGTCCTTTTATGATGCCTGATGAGATTGTAACTTGTGATAGCGCAGAGCCTAAGTCAATATCAGACTGGAAGAGCTATGGAGCTTATGGAGCACGACCTGTAAAGAAGGAGCCTGACAGTGTTGACTACTCCATGAAATGGCTGCAGTCAATGAAGCACATTTATATTGACCCCGTAAGATGTCCTAATGCTTATAAGGAGTTCATAGAATATGAATACGACAGAGACAAAGAGGATGAAGTAATAAGCGGATATCCTGACAGAGATAATCATTATATTGACGCCACTCGATATGGTACGAGTCATTACTGGAGGAGAAGAGGACAGTAATTGAATACAGGGTAGCAGAATGTTATACTACATATAAAGAAAGGAATTAAGATGAGTTTAGTTTATATGCACCGTTGTCCTAACGGTAAAGTGTATATAGGAAAAACATCTGGAACAATTGAGAGCAGAGCCGGTGTTAATGGCAGACGATATGTGCATGGACACTTTCATAATGCAATTAAAAAATATGGGTGGGATAATATTGAACATATAGTGTTAAAAGATGGACTTACCAATGAAGAGGCTTGTCTATTTGAGCAGGAGATGATTGCAAAATATGAATCATACAATCCTGATAAGGGATATAACATCACACTTGGTGGTGAAGGTATGGTTGGTGTTAAGTTATCTGATGAAACAAAAGAGAAGTTAAGACAAGCAAATCTTGGTAAGAAGCAATCAAAAGAAACAATAGATAAACGTGTATCCCACTATAAAGGTAAACCTCGTTCTGAGGAAACCAAGGCAAAAATTAGTCAGAAAAATAAGGGTCGACATTTAACTGATGAGCAATTGGAAAAATTAAGAGAGTCTGCTAAGCATAGAAAATCATCAAAGGGACATAAAAGAAAGCCATTATCAGAAGAACATAAACAAAAGTTACGGGAGAGTGCTAAAAAGTACTGGCAGTCTGATGAGGCAAAACAGAAACAGAGTCAGATTTGTTTAGGAAAGAAAAAACCTCCCAGAACGCCCGAACATATTAAGCATTGGCAAGAGTCCATGAAAAAGCGCAAATTAAGTGAGGTATAACAATGGGAATATTTAATGAGATAAAGAGGAGGATAAATAAAATGCTTGGGCGTGATGTTATTGAAAAAGTGCTATCTGTAAGGCCTGCTGTGTCTAGCGATATGATAAATGCCATTCAGCTCTGGTCAGCTATGTATGAAGGCAGAGCACCTTGGCTTAAAGAATCAGAGCCTGGTAGTCCAGAAAGAGTTGTGTCACTAGGATTGCCCGCTCTTATAGCTAGTGAAAAGGCGAGAATGGTGACATTAGAGATGGAGAGTGAAATTACTCCACCTATGAAAGATGTAGAGAAAGAAAACCCCGATTATGTACCACCTTCTGTAGATGAGGCTACAGGTCAGGTTAACATGGGACGTGAGTCTATGATGATTACAGAACCTGAACCTGATGGCCCTACTGAAAGAGCTGATTTCCTTAACAAGCAGTACAAGAATAAACTGCTAAAGCATATCAGAAGGCAAGTTGAGTATGGTATTGCTAAAGGTGGTATTATTATCAAACCTTGTCTCAGAATATATGAAGATGGCGAAGCCAGCATAGAAACTAGAGATGAAGAAGGTAAAGAGCGTGAAGATGTTGAGAGAATGTCCTCAGAGAAGCCCTTACCTAAATATGAGTTCGATTTTGACTTTGTTCAGGCAGACAGATTCTATCCCTTGTCTTTTGACAACAACGGAAAGATAACAGAGGCAGCCTTTATTCAGACAAAAGTAGATAATGATAAGATTTATACACGTTTGGAGCATCATCTCTTAGAAGGTCATAAAGTAACAGTAAGGAACTATGCTTTTGTCAGCAATAATATAGAAGGCAGACTCAGAGGTATTATCAGAGAAGCAGATAGCTTAGGAAAGCCTTGCAAACTTACAGATGTTCCTGAATGGGCTAATCTTGAAGAAGAGGTAGTAATTAAGAATGTAGACAGACCTCTATTTGCATACTTTAAGATGCCCGAAGCAAATACTATTGACCCATATTCTCCTCTTGGTGTATCAGCATATAGTAGAGTTGTTTCCCTTATCAAGGATGCGGATGAGCAGTATTCAAGAATGTTGTGGGAATTTGAAGGTGGAGAGCTTGCTATTGATGTAGACAGAGATGCCTTAAAGATACAGGAGCTCACTAATGGCAGATATCAAACAACAATGCCTGCTAAACAGGAAAGACTGTTCAGAAAGGTAGACCTTAACTCAGAAGAGACATACAACGTCTTTGCTCCACCTCTTAGAGATGAGTCTATTTCAAATGGACTTAATCTTATCCTTATGCGTATAGAAGATGCAGTAGGATTTAGTAGAGGAACTATCTCAGAAGATATCGGAGTAGCTATTAAGACTGCTACCGAGCTTAAAATCAATAAGCAGAGAAGCTATTCAGCTAACAGAGATATCCAGCTTGCACTGGAAGATGCTCTTAAAGACGCCGTATATGCTATGGATGTATACTGCACACTGTATAATGTCACTCCTCCTGGTGAGTATGAAATGTCATTTGAATGGGATGACTCTATCATAGTAGATACAGAGGCAGAGCTTGAAAAGAGAATGTCCATGATTTCAGCCGGCATTACATCTAAGTTAGAGACAAGAATGTGGTACTTCGGTGAAACAGAGAATCAGGCTAAAGCCGCATTACAGAAAGTAGAAGATGAGAAGAAGCAGAGTATGGAAACAAATATTCAGGCTCAGGCTCAATTGGGTGATGTAGCTCAAGGTAAAGACTTCTCGGGTAATAACAATAACCCCGAAGCCAATGCTAAGAAACAAGCGTTTAATAACGCTGAAACTGCAGCCAGCAAGGTGAATAAATAGTTTACACCTCAGAAAATATGTTCTATAATGAATATGGGTAAGATGTTGACTTGGTCATCACTTAGCCCTCCTACTGTGTAGGGGTGATGCGTGTAATGTGTCCCCCTACTCGCAGTGGTAATAATCTCGATATGAGTTTATTATAAATAAGTCCTGTAATCAGACATTTAAACGATTACACATTCCATCGCAGAAAGAGACTGCGGCTTTACAAGTAAAACTGATTGAAGAATGTAGAAGGAGAATATCATGCAAGTAAAAGAGATTTTTGACAAGGCAACATCCGAAAACGGCGCCCTTACTTGGGAGGAGTTTGAGCGTATTGCCAAAGAAAGCAAGGCAAAGTTTACAGATTTATCCGAGGGTAGATATGTAGGCAGGCAGAAGTATGAGGACGACCTTGCACAAAAGGATACTGAAATATCCACACTCAATGACACAATCACTACTCGCAACACCGACCTTGAGTCGTTGAAAACTCAGTTGCAGAGTGCTGGTAGTGATGCCGGAAAGTTAGAGGAGCTTACTAATAACCTCTCAACACTTCAGGCTAAGTACGATGCTGACACACAGGCATTGCAGACTAAATTATCAGCGCAGGCTTATGAGTTTGCGGTTAGAGATTATGCCGGAAAGCAGAAATTCTCTAGTTCAGCCGCAAGAAGAGATTTTGAGCGGTCAATGATAAAGAAAAATCTTCCTATGGAAGATGGAGCTATAATGGGAGCAGATGATTATATGAAGGCATACGCAAAAGCAAATGCTGATGCGTTTGTTCAGAAAGAAGCATCTACACCCAAGCCAGTACCTCAGTTTGTAGACACTGCAAACGGTGGTAAAGAAAAGAATACAAAGATGTCTTTATCAGAGATGATGAAGGCTAAGAATGATAATCCTGAGTTCGTGATTAACTTTGACTAATTGAAAGGAGATAAACAATGGGAAAGTATTTTGACGCTAAATTGTTTAACGGCGAAGTTTTCCAGAAGTATGTAGACAGAGTGCCTAATATGCACCT
>JAEEGL014071827.1_pt1 | contig 12444 bp, 10 predicted proteins | sample 9134231 | NCBI WGS metagenome assembly JAEEGL01 (sample SAMN16246548, study PRJNA631951) | gut metagenome | biome: gut microbiome; feature: rumen; material: fiber-attached | host: Bos | place: Iran: Karaj | collected 2018-10 | reverse complement strand
GATATCACGGCCTTTGAAAAAATGAGTGATTACAAGGAAAATAGCCAGAGCCACAAGGATAGATAATCTGGGAATAACCGTAGGTATAAATGAGCCATTCGTTATATGATCTGAGAAAAGATATGCACTAGAAAAAAGTACAGCAGCCACAAGGCTGATGCTCACATAATTCTGATAGTAATCGCATTTAGACTGGTAGAAGTCCTGGCGATCGTCATCATTAGTAGAACGGTAATCTCTGTATAGATCGATCAACGTTCTGGCATTATCAAATAATCTCATTATCCACCCCTCAAATCACATGTCGCGATATTATAGCGACAATGTTCACTTTATATTGTACTAATAAAAACGAAATAAAGGAAGTCTAAAAATTCAATAAAACACATATTTATATAGTGTGATAAAAATGAACAGTTCTTGCCTACTCTCCTACGAAAATACTGTGTATAATACAAGTATTGTTATATGTTTACAGAGCAAAATACACATAAGTAAGGTAATATAATCCAAGGAGCAAATGAGCATGAATAAAATACAGGCAATTCGCGAAAATATATCCAAGATCATCGTTGGAAAAGATGAGACAGTTCTTTTGACACTTGTATCCATGGTTGCTGGTGGTCATGTTCTTTTGGAGGATGTACCTGGAACTGGTAAGACAATGCTGGCCAAGACGCTTTCAAGGTCTATAGCAGGCTCCTACAATAGAATCCAGTTCACTCCAGATCTTTTACCATCTGATATCACAGGACTTAATGTTTATCAGGCAGCTAAGGGTGAGTTTGTGTTTAACCCAGGCCCTGTGTTCTGCAATATCCTTCTGGCAGATGAGATCAACAGAGCAACTCCCAGAACTCAGGCGGGACTTCTTGAGTGTATGGAGGAGAGACAGGTTACAATTGACGGCAATACAAGGAAGCTTTCTGAGCCTTTCTTTGTAATTGCAACTCAGAACCCAATAGAGACAAGCGGAACCTTCCCACTTCCTGAGGCGCAGCTGGATAGATTTATCATGAAGCTGTCCATGGGCTTCCCAGGAAAAGAGCAGGAGCTTGAGATTCTGAAGAGATTCCAGGAGGGCAACAAAGAGCAGAAGCTTGATGAGCTTAGCGCTGTGGCAACTCTCGAAGATATTATGGGGATGAGAAAGGAAGCCATGAAGGTGGAGGTACACCCTGACCTCATGGCATATATCACAGATATTGTGGAGGCAACCAGAAACAGAACTGATGTAAGGTCTGGAGTAAGTCCTAGAGGAAGCCTTGCGCTTTTGTACTGTGCCAAGGTTATGGCCTATGCAAATGACAGAACCTATGTTACACCAGAGGATATCAAGACTCTTGCAGCGCCAGTTCTGGCTCATCGTATCATTTTGGGCGGTGGCTATGGCGAAGCAAGAAACGCCAGCGCAATCATTGAGCAGATCCTGGGAGAAGTGGCTGTTCCAACTGAAGTAAGCTTTGCTAAGTGATATGGAAAAGTGGACCACTAACCCCGTCCCCTAGGACCATGGAGTCTATAGATTATGCCTATATTTTTGATACCAATAATCCTCTTTCTCTTGTTCATGCTGGAGCGCTGGATCTTTAACAGATACTGGCAGCGAGGCCTTTCAGCTGAGCTAAGCTTTGGCAGCGAGGCAGTAACTGAAGGAGAGGAGGCTTCCCTTTCGGAAGTCATAACCAATAGAAACTTCATACCACTTCACATTTTGCAGGTGAACTTTCAGACCGATGTTGGGCTTGAATTCAAGGACACCACCAACGCATCTGTCACAGACAGAGTCAATGTAATAGATGTGTTCAGCCTTCGCTTTTATGAGAAGATAACCAGAACGCTTTTGATGGATTGCAAGAAGCGAGGTTTTTACAGCATCTTGCAGACTTCCCTTGTGGCGTCAGATCTTTTTAGCTCGGATATCCACTATGCTGACAGGAAACAGCGCACCAGCATGTATGTGTATCCAAGGCTCATGCCTTCTGACAAGGTTGATATTCCTTTCCAGCAGCTCATGGGAGAGGTGCAGTCACAGAGATTCCTGTATGAGGACAATTTCACTTTCAGAGGAATCAGGGATTATGCGCCAACAGATCAGATGTCTGATATCAACTGGAAGGCTAGCGCCAGAACCGGCAACATGAAGGTTAATCTCCACGACTACACTTCAAGCCCTGAGGTGGTGCTGATACTTAACGTTGAGGAGCCTGGAATTCTTTTTGAGACTGAGCTTTTGGAGGATTGCATTAGGATTGCCAGAACTCTAGCTCTTAGATTTATCGAGGCCAATATTCCAGTATCTCTTTTGACGAATGGACTAGACAAGGCTTCTGGCGAGATCATAAGGCTCGAAGCTGGTGCATCAATGGATCACAACAGGAATTTCTGCAGAGCTCTTGCGAGGATTGATCTGAACAAGGAGGCAGCAGATATAGAGGCTCTGGTAAAAGAGGAGCTTAGTAGCGGAAGGAGCAGGCAGCTTGTTTACTGCGTGATTTCCACCAGTAGGAGAGATGGAATTGTAAAGGCAGCCAAAGAGCTGTGCGATGAGAAGGGTAAGCTGTTGTGGCTCTGCCCACTTACCAAGAGCATGGATCAGCGTGCTCCTGAGGATGACAGGATCAGCTTCACAAGAATAATTCATGATGGTTACCTATAAGGTGACCATATAAATATAAGAGACCATTTAGATGAAATTACACAGACGAATAGAAATACTGCGAATACTCAATAACATACTGATAGTGACGATTCTCGCGACAGTGTCACTTATGGCAATGCAGCTAAGAACTGTTCCTGCTATTGTGATTGTAAACGTGACACTGGCTTTGTATGTGCTGCTATCTGAGGCTATTCAGGCAATTGCCACGAACCTCATCCTGTTTCTTGGAATGCACATTGCGTCCATGGCGCTATGCAGCTTTATCACCTTTTCAAGTAACCAGAGGACATTGGGAGGCGTGTTGTTTGCTGGAGTTTCGATTACCAGCGTGATTGAGGTGCTGCACCTTCTGGCGATGATAATCATCACAATTATCGCTATCTATGCAAGACTCGACGGACATGGACGTTTTTATCCGACGATTTACGAGGGCTTTTTGTTCATAGGTCTGTACTTGTTTTGTTTGATCACTTCTCAGAAATCAGCAATTATGTTCGTACTTGTAGCGGAGATTATCTGGGGCGTTTTCTGTATTATCTATTACAATGCCCGTCAGACAATTGGCGCTCTCGTGACCTTCAAGGACAGGGACTTTATCCCTTACGATTCAATTAAGAGAAACAATGGCCAGATGCTGAGGCTCTCTCTTATCATTGCCTTCGTGTTGATGGCTCTTAGTGTATTCATAGATTATGGAAAAGAAGTAGTGGCTATGCTAAGGGCGGCCATAACAGCGGTTCTGAGGTTTCTCTTTTCCTTCCTTCATTTCGAGGAAGAGGCAGAGTTTGACGCCCCTCAGACAACCACTGGAGGCGGCGCTGGGATGCTGCAGATTGAGCAGGTAGAGGATAATTCTATTTGGCATACCATCTGGCAGTTACTGTTCTGGCTGGTTGCTATCGTGGTGACTATAGGCATTATTTATATCGCTGTGCTCATGGTAAAAGAGTTTTATAAGCTCTTTAATTCCTCCAGAAAGAGCATCAAGGATCGCCTTGCGAGAGATAAGATTGAGTATTTGAGTCCACTGTCAGCTTCCGATAGCTCTTTTACCAATGGAAGAAGCAGGATGAAGCTAAGGGAGAGACTTACTCCATCAGGAAGAGTTAGGCAGCTCTTTACCAGATATATTGAACGGAGCTTTAGCTTCAAGGATGTGGAAGCTTCCGACACTCCGCTTGAGATGGAGCAAAAGATTGCAATAGAAAAAGAGGCATCTGCCTACAAGCTGTACGAGAAAGCCAGGTACAGTTCCAAGGAGATTACCTCTGAAGATGTGAAGCTTATGAAAGACCTATGCAAGTGATCGGGAAAACAGATGCATAAGGACATACGTGAATAATATGTGGGTGTGCAGATCAGTAAACGGTCTGTACATCCACTATTTTATTATTATCAACCTTGAAGCTCCAGATCTGATGGTCGGTCAGTCTGTGCTCTGTCAGGAAATAGGTGTCGCCAACATTTGAAATGTAGTAAGGTGTTCCGCCGCCTACAAAGTACTGACTGTAGATGTCCTCGTATTTGCCTTCTGACAGATCATCCAAAGAGTGGGCTCTGACGATAGTAGCAACATCCTGATTGCCGCTAAGATCAGTGGATACGGAAACGTAGTAATAATCATCTATCTTGGTGATCTGAACCATTCCGGCAATACTGTCTGGAACATCGTAGCTCTTTTTGATCTCTAAGGTTTCAAGATCGCAGCAGTAGATTCTGGCCTGAAGTCCCTCGTCTGATACTCCTGAAACAAAGTAAATATCGCCATCTATAATGGAAAAAGATCTGACGTAGATGCCATCAAGTATATCCATTTTCCTGATGTCTGTAATGTACATTCTGGTAGAATCAGCGCCTTGTCTGATACAGTAGAGTTCACCCGTTGTGGAGCTCCATACGTAAAAGGTATCTGTAGCCTTGTCGTAAACTGTGTAGTGTGGGCGGTTTCCTATGTTGTAGATGGTCTGAGTATTGATAAACTTGCCATCTATATTCTCCATAATGAGCACTCTGTGGTTCTCAGTGTCGTCGATCATATAAACTGTGCCGTTGCTGGCAATTGTATGAGGCTGGGTTACATCTGAAGTCATGATGTACCAGTCTGTAAGTGGCGCGCCCAGATTCTCAGAATAGATGACTCTGTTATGGTAGCAGTCGACTATGAACCAGTACTGGCCAACCTTGGTGATATAAGTCGGTACGCTGAGTTTGGTGTCAAAGTTCTTGATGGGCTCGTAGCTGGCTGCATATTCCTGGGGATTCTCGCCCTCAGCTGTCATGGAGGATATCACCAGATAGTCCTTGCCATCAAAAGGAGGAACTGTAGAAACGCTCTGTTTCTCAGTGCTGCAGCCACACAGGCTGAGAATCATGGCTAATATAATTAATCCTAGCTTGGAGTGAATTTTCATAAAATAACCTGCCTTTTATAATCAAACAAAACAATTATACTACAAAAATGTGACAGCATTATGGATTCAGATACGAATGCACAGGAACAAAACCTTAAGTTGATGTATAATTTTATGAGAGACATTTAATTAAAGTGAGGTACGGGATGAATCTTAGAGACTTTTATAATGGTAAAAGAGTTTTTGTCACTGGTCATACTGGATTTAAGGGAAGCTGGCTGTGCGTCATGCTTGCAGAGCTTGGGGCAGAGGTTTATGGCTACTCATTAGAACCAGGTACTGAGCCAGCTCTTTTTAATATCCTTGGGTTAAAAGATAAAGTGCATCACACTATTGGTGATGTAAGAGACTATAGCGCGCTGGAAAAGGCTTATGTGGAGGCTGATCCTGAGGTGGTTCTGCATCTGGCTGCCCAGCCTATAGTAAGGGATTCTTACAAGGATCCAAGATATACTTATGAGACAAATGTCATGGGAACAGTGAACATTCTGGAGTGCCTCAGAAACCACCCAGGCGCTATAAGCTTTTTGAATGTTACAACTGATAAGGTTTATGAGAACAATGACCTTACAGATCATGCATTTAAAGAGGATGAGAAGCTCGATGGCTACGATCCATATTCCAATTCCAAGAGCTGCTCAGAGCTTGTTACCCATTCCTATAAAAAATCATTTTTCTCTGATGCTGCTGCGCCTGCCATTTCTACAGCTCGTGCTGGAAATGTAATCGGCGGCGGGGATTTTGCTAATGACAGAATAATTCCTGACTGCGTAAGAGCTACTATAGCAGGTAAAGATATAGGCGTAAGAAATCCATATTCAACGAGACCATATCAGCATGTTCTGGAGCCTCTTTCTGTATATCTTACAATTGCTATGATGCAGGATCAGGATAAAAAATATGCAGATTACTACAACATCGGACCAAGAGATGAGGACTGCATCACAACAGGTGATCTGGCAGATGCTTTCGTTAAATACTGGGACGATGGAGCAAAATGGGTTAACGAAGCGGATGAAAATGCCCCTCATGAAGCAAGTTTTTTGAAGCTTGATAGCTCCAAGGCCAGAGAGACCTTTGGCTGGAATCCTGTCTGGCATGCTGATACTGCTATCGGAGAGACGGTTAAGTGGTATAAGGCATGGAACGATGGACAGGATATGTATGAGTACACTAGGCAGCAGGTGCTCAGGTTCATGGCGTGATTATTGTTGAAAAACTATCAATAAAACGATAACATTAATGTATGATTTCGGTGGCGTGAGCATAAGACCACTGTGATCAGGTTTGCATCATAAGTCCAGGAGGTGGAATTGTGGTTACAATCAGCGTTTGTATGATAGTCAAAAACGAAGAGGCTTGTCTTGGAAAATGCCTTGATTCCCTCAAGGGAATTGGAGATGAGTTTATTGTTGTAGATACAGGTTCTACCGACAATACCATCAATATTGCCAAGGAAAAAGGCGCCAAGGTCTATAATTTCCAGTGGACTGGCGATTTTAGCGATGCCAGGAACTATGCTTTTTCACTTGCTACCTGTGACTACATTTATTCCGCAGATGCTGATGAAGAAATTGACGAAGAAAACAGAGAGAGATTCATAAATCTCAAGAACGACATAGACCTGTTGGATGTGGATATAGTTCAGATGTATTATAGCAATCAGCTTGCATATAGAACGGTCTACAATTTTGACAGGGAGCTACGTCCCAAGCTCTTTAAGAGAGTCCGCCAGTTCGTGTGGATTGATCCCATACATGAGCAGGTTAAATTGGATCCTGTAGTTTGCGATAGTGACATTGAGATTATTCACAACCCTCGTGAGAATCATGCGGCTAGAGACCTTGAGACCTTCAGAAAGGCTGCTAAGAGCGAGCGCAGATTTTCTAAGCGCCTTCTGAATCTATATGCCAGAGAACTGTTTATGGCAGGAACTGATGAAGATTTTATTAAGGCCAAAGAATTTTTTGAAGAAGTAACTGAAGATAACAGCAGGGGGTTAGATGAGATAAAGGAAGCGTGCTGTGTCCTGGCTCATATTGCTGTCCTTGAAAAAGATGCGGATGCGATGTTAAAATACTCTCTTAAGGATGCCACCACTGAAATGTCCAGTGAGATGTGCTATGAGCTGGGTGATTATTACTACAACAAGAAGGACCTTGATGAGGCTATTGTGTGGTATTATAATGCAGCCTATGAGTGCAACAGCATTCTTGATATCAGGAAGAGTATGGAGCTTCCGAGGTTTGCTATCTCCAAGTGCTATAAAGAGCTTGGCAACGATGAGCAGGCTGCTGATTATGAGAGAGAGGCTAATGAGATCAACATGGAATAAGGTGATGACGTTAGCGCAGCTGCAATAAAATTTTTTGGAGAAATATAGAAGTAATGAGTATTGATTTATCAGCTAAGGAGGCGGCAAGACAGGAGATCCTGGCTAAGGTTGCCGAGTATTACGAAAACTATCTTAAGGCAGACACAGAGAGTTTTTCAGAAGGAGACAGAATTCCTTACGCAGGAAGAGTATTTGATGAGAAGGAAGTAGTTAATCTTGTAGATTCTTCACTTGAATTCTGGCTTACAGCCGGAAGATATACAGAGGAATTTGAAAAGAGATTTGCAGAGCTTCTTGGTGTAAAGTATGCGAATCTTGTAAATAGCGGATCTTCAGCTAATCTAATTGCCTTCATGGCACTTACAGCACCAGAGCTGGGAGACAGACAGATCAAAAGAGGCGACGAAGTAATCACTGTTGCCTGTGGTTTCCCTACTACAGTTGCACCTATCATGCAGTATGGTGCTATTCCGGTATTTCTTGATGTAACAGTTCCAGAGTACAACATAGATGTTAATGATCTTGAGGCAGCTCTTTCAGAGAAGACCAAGGCAGTCATGATTGCTCATACACTTGGCAATCCTTTTGATCTTGCTGCTATCAAGGCTTTTTGTGATAAGCATAACCTTTGGCTTGTTGAGGATAACTGCGACAGTCTTGGTTCAGAATATACTATTGATGGCGAGACCAGATATACAGGAACCTGGGGAGACATCGGAACCTCAAGCTTCTATCCACCACACCATATCACTATGGGCGAGGGCGGATGTGTTTATACCAACAACGCACTTCTCAATAAGCTTGTTAAGAGCTTCAGAGACTGGGGAAGAGATTGTGTTTGTCCTCCAGGAAAAGACAATTTCTGTGGCAGAAGATTTGATGGCCAGTTTGGACAGCTCCCTACAGGCTATGATCACAAGTATGTATATAGCCACCTTGGTTATAACCTCAAGGCAACAGATATGCAGGCAGCAGTAGGCTGCGCTCAGCTTGATAAGCTTACTGGCTTTGCTGAGGCTAGACGCCACAACTGGGAGAGACTTCACGCAGATCTTCAGGATCTTACAGATGTACTGATTCTTCCTGAGCCAGCTAAGGGCAGCAAACCTTCATGGTTTGGCTTTATCATGAGTGTAAAAGAAGGAGCTGTTAATTCCAAGGGAGAGCCTGTTACCAGAAACAAGATAACAAGAGCTCTTGAGGAACATAACATTCAGACAAGACTTCTTTTTAGTGGTAATATCATAAGACATCCTGCGTTTGATGAGTACAGAGATACAGATGCATACAGGGTTGTAGGCGATCTTAAGACTACAGACTATATTATGAGCAATAGCTTCTGGGTTGGTGTATATCCAGGACTTAATGATACTAAGGTTGACTATATTGCAAAGGTAATAAGAGAGGCTGTTAGAGGTTGATAGCGATTGTTACAGGTGCTTACGGGTTTGCTGGTGCAAACCTCGTAGAGCACCTTTTAAGTAAAAGCTTTAAAGTGTATGCTGTTGGGCGAAAGAGTTCTTCTCACAACGACAGGTTTAAGGGTGCAGCAGAGGATCAGCTTGTTCCTGTTTTCCTTGAGATGGAGGACTATGATAAGCTTCCTTCGTATGTTACTGAGAAGGTGGATTTCTTTTTCCATCTGGCCTGGGGAGGTGGAAGAGAAGATTTTGAAGCTCAGCTTGCTAATGTGCAGGGAGCACTTAAGGCTCTTGAAGCAGCAGCGCAGATTTCTAAGGACATCCGATTTGTCGGAATAGGTTCTCAGGCGGAGTACGGCGTTAAAACTGACTGCGAGCTTATTACTGAGGATATGACTCCTGATCCATTCTCGGCTTATGGTTCCTGCAAGGCAGCAGCTTACTACCTTCTGAGGAACAGAGCCAAGGCTCTTGGAATTGATTTTATCTGGGGCAGAGTTTTCAGCCTCTTTGGTAAATATGAGGAATCAGGCCGCATGATACCTGACCTTGTAGCCAGATTATCCAGAGGTGAGAAGATGAAGTTATCGTCCTGCGAACAGGACTGGGACTATCTTGATGCTGTGGATGCAGCAGGAGCAATGCTTGCCCTTGCTCAGCGCGGAGTAGCGGGAGAAGCTTACAACATAGCCAATGGAGCCTTCAGACCACTTAAGAACTTTGTCCAGGAAGTGATAGAGATTGTTGGCTGCTCACCGGATGCTGTTGAGTTCGGCGCTAAGGCAACGCCTTTTATTTCTCTTAGACCTTCTGTAGAGAAGATTACAGCGGATACAGGCTGGAAGCCTGTTATTCCCTTTGGAGATACCATCAGGGAGCTGATTAGATAAGGCTATAGAATACTGATTTGCATGCAGAGTGCGATATTGCGTTAATTTTCGTGCTATAATTATTGTGATGGAGGACCTGCACGTGTTTGATAAGCTGTCTGAACTGATTTCCCAGGGAGAACTTCAGGATGCTTTGTATGAGTTTCAGGAGGAATTCTTTCACATTGATGAGAGGACTGCTTCTGAGGCTGCGAAATTATGCGTTCTGGAAGCTTCAATATGGGAAGGTTTAAATGACGGAACAGCTGAACTGGCGGCACTTTACAAGGGCCTTTTCTACGATTACACCAACTACGAAATTTATTATATGCTTGGCCTTTATTACATGAACATAAATGTGAACTGGGCCTATTTATGCTTAGAAATAGCTCTTGATTACTGCATCTCTGACGAGGATATGCAGGTGATCAGGAGCTCTTTTGATATGGTAAAAAACACTCCGGGCATTCGTGTTCGAAACACCAGTGTGATGATACTGTCCTACAACGATCTTGACCTTATCAGAATGTGCATAGAATCAGTAGAAAAATATGCGCCTCCGGAGGGAACTGAAATCGTAGTAGTGGATAATTCATCCACAGAAGCTGGAGTTATAGAATATCTAAAAGAGGCAGAAAAAGCTTCCAAGCTTCCATTTAAGCTTGTTCTAAGCAACGAGAATCTTGGATTTCCTGCGGGCTGCAATCTGGGTGTGAGTTACTGTGATCCGGAAAATGATATTTTCTTTTTAAACAATGATGCTGTACTTACGCCTCTTTCACTTTTCTGGCTCAGGATGGGGCTGTACGCGAATCGTAATGTTGGTGCTACCAGTGCATTTTCAAATAGTGCATCTCTTCAGGAAATTGGGAAAGAGTGTTTTAAGCCATATTTTCCAGAAGGGTATGCTGGAAATCCTGATAAGCCCTGGCATAAGAATCTTTCGCCAGCTGAGGCTTATAAGGTGTTTGAGAGCTATGCAGGTTCGGCGCCTTTAGATTACAAGAATCCATATATTAAGTCCTTCAGGCTTACGGGCTTTGCTCTCTTGCTGTCCAATGATGCGATTCTGGTGGCGGCAACGGATGGCAAGGTGTTCGATGAAGTCTTTTCACCTGGCTATTTTGAGGATGATGATCTTGGGATAAGGCTTGCTTGTGCTGGATATGAGCAGTATATCTGCAAGAACAGCTTTATATACCACAATGGCGGAGGAGGCTTTTCGGGTCACTCGGATGCTATGGAGAGAGGACGTGAGAAATTCGAGCAGAAGTGGGGCTTTGATGTCTGGAGCTATTCGCTTCCATGGCAGTCGGCTTGCGATGAAGTAGTTCTTTTGGCAAAAGAGAAAAAAGGAATTCTCAAGGTGTTGGATTTTAGCTGTGGTCTTGGAGCGAATGCTTCGTATATAAAGAGTAAAGTTTCTAATGTATTTATAGCAGGGGTGTGCGCTAATTCTTTTGCCGCTGGAATAGCTGCTAATATTGCGGATGATACGACCTTCGGGGATGCCAACACAACGAGACTTCCATGGGAAGATCATTCCTTTGATGCGGTAATTGCAGAAAAGGCTTTCGTCAGCAGAGGACAGGTGGGACGGTTTTTGGCGCCTGGAGGCGAGAACATAAATGAAGAAAGCTTCCCATTTTGAAACATAATATCGTATTTCATTTTTTCTTAATAAAAGGGAAATTGAAATTATGATATTATTAATGGTAATTAGAGGAGACAACACATGAACTGTCCGAATTGTAAAAGCGTACTTCCGGATAAATTAAGCAATAAAATAAATTTTTGCCCTGTTTGCGGAGGCAAGCTCTTTGAGGATGGCAAGGAATATCTTGTAGAGATTACTTGTACAGGACAGAGGAATCTGGCTGGCGGAGCCATAATGCTGTTTGTGGATGATACTTCACTTTATGAGATTGATCCAGGAGAGAAGATTTGTATTATTGTAAGAGCAGGCTTCCACACCTTTAAATTCAGACATAGGATCAGAAATAAAACTGTTCAGATGATCGTTAGCAATAATTTTTCTATTCGCGCTTATTACAATTCCCTTAGTGGTCTGATAGAGACAGTAGTCAATGAGGTTGATGATAAACAGTATAGTTTGACCTTTGTAAATGCTCAGATAGCCAAGCCTGTTATGGTATCCAGTGATGGACAGAAAAGCTTCGATATCATGCTTGGTGAGGACGATCCTGAGTATGAGGTGAGTGCAACCTCAGGATTTAAGGAAGGTATTTTGAGATTATACGCTGAACGTCTTGAGTTTAGCTGTGAAAAAGACTTTAAAAAAGAAATTATTCAATATAAAGATGTTGTTGCGATAAAAAAGAAAATGGGTTCATTAGATATCCAATGCGTAGGAAATGTCCATAAAGTCTACAGTATTCCGAAAGATATTTACAACGAGGCTTTGGCATATTTGAACAATAGAACGGCAGATATAAATGGCTGATGAACAGTGATAGAGCAAACAGTGCAAGTGCACTGTTTGTTTTTTCGTTCATCAATATGTGAATTGTACCGAAAATTAATGAGCGCAAAAACGTCATTATCGGTAAAAAGTCTTTTATTGTAACAATGAATTGTGAAAAAAGTGTGAACACTTTCGCAAATTCTTGTTATCAAGTTCATTTTCGTTAAAATGCCAAAAAACCGTTGTTAAACTTGATATATTTTTATTGGAAAATTCCCTAAAAAAGTGAATGACGAAAAAACGTCTATGTGATAGACTAAT
>JAEEGL013016132.1_pt1 | contig 12444 bp, 13 predicted proteins | sample 9134231 | NCBI WGS metagenome assembly JAEEGL01 (sample SAMN16246548, study PRJNA631951) | gut metagenome | biome: gut microbiome; feature: rumen; material: fiber-attached | host: Bos | place: Iran: Karaj | collected 2018-10 | reverse complement strand
GATATACCTTACTATAAAATAAAAGTTTATCTGCGGTTCTGGAATCTTGCATCTGATTCAAAAACTGCCTTGGATTTTCGATGAGCAGTCAAAAATCCAATAACGGGTAAAGTATATTATCAGATTTCAACACTTTATGTCAATGCTACTGCTGGTCATTTTTAGCAGCATCTTCTTTTTTTGCTTCTTTTTTATCTTTAATATCAGCTGCACCAATAAAAAGACAAATAAGGCCAATAAGAGCTGCACCAACTGGAGCGCCGCCTTTCAAAAAAGCAATAACTTCTGAACCCCAATTAAGCGGACCAAATGGAAGCACAGAAAAAACTGTAAAAGCAATAAATATAAGTCCAAGAATAATAGAAATCATTTTTAACCTCGTATTTTAAGCATAATCTAATTATCAAAACCTTTCAACTAATTTTTTGTATATTGACATAATCTGTGATATAATGCATTTTATCGTTTAGACATTTTACATTGAGAAAACGACCCAGGCTTGCTAAGTTTTTGATTTGATGTTAGCCCTGCGTTTGCAGGATGTCCGCAAGGACAATCATTATTAGATTGAGGTTACTTGAATGAAAGGAAGTCAGGTTACCATTGATCATGTATCCAAGAAATTTGGCGACTTTGTTGCCCTGGATGACATCAACTTTACTATTAAGCCGGGAGAATTCTTTTCGCTTCTCGGTCCTTCTGGATGCGGTAAAACAACCCTTCTCCGCATTATCGCCGGTTTTGAATCCCCAGATGACGGAGTGGTTCTTTTTGATAAAAAGAATGTAATTCCGCTTTCGCCGGATAAAAGACCTTCAAACACAGTTTTTCAAACTTATGCGCTTTTTCCTCATATGACCGTTTATGAAAACGTTGCTTTTTCTCTGCGTTTGAAAAAACTCCCGAAAGATGAAATTGATAAAAAGGTTAGAAAATACGTTCATCTTGTTCAGCTTGATCAGCACATTAATAAAAAGCCGAACCAGCTTTCAGGCGGACAAAAGCAGCGTGTTGCAATTGCACGCGCCCTTATAAACGAGCCGAAAGTACTTTTGCTTGATGAACCGCTTTCAGCTTTGGACGCAAAACTTCGTGCCAATCTTTTGATTGATCTGGATCGCATTCACGATCAGATTGGAATTACTTTTATTTACGTTACTCACGATCAGTCAGAAGCCCTTTCTGTTTCAGACAGAATTGCCGTAATGAATTTTGGCCATGTTTTGCAGATTGGAACTCCTTACGAGATTTACGAAAGCCCTGCAACTCAGTTTGTAGCTCAGTTTATTGGAGAAACAAATCTTTTTGATGCTGAAGTTGTAGATTGTGTTCCTCATAAAGACGCTGCCGGAAACGATGATTTTATGGCAACACTAAGTGTTCCAGAGCTTGGAAAACAGGCTCCACTTGCAACAGACACAGCCGCAGAAGCAGCGCTTGACCGTTTTATGCAGGTTACAGATTACGAGCATACTGACAAAGGTCAGAAAGTAGCATTCACAATCCGCCCTGAAAAAATCAGAATTACTCTTGAGCCACCTTCAACCGGCGGCCGCACAGACATTAACGTTTTTAGCGGCGTTGTTGAAGAACCGATTTATTCTGGATTTCAGTCTAAATTCTATGTAAAACTCGCTACTGGAAAGGTAATCAAGGTGTTTAAGCAGCACACTGACTATATGGACGACGGGCCTGTTATTCAATGGAAAGACAAGGTTTATGTTTCATGGTCTGCAGAAGACGCTTACATTGTTGAAGACATCGACAAGTAGGTTACATTTTTTAGATGCCAGGTTCTGAATATGAAGGATAAAAAATTATCTAAAGAAATACGGGATTCTCGCGTTGGCCTCTTTTATGGCTGGAACATGGGAATCTGGTTTCTCATTTTTTTTGTTGCGCCGCTTATTATCATCTTTATTTATAGTTTTTTGAAAAAAGGTGTTTACGGCGGCGTTGACTGGAAGTTTTCTCTAAAGGCTTACCGCCAGATGTGCAAGCCGGAATATGGGCTTATTGTTTTACGCACACTAAAAATCACAATAATTTCTACTATAATAACGATTCTTGTGGCAATTCCAAGTGCGTATGCAATGGCTCGCAGCCGCCACCAAACTTTCTTTTTATTTTTGATTATCATTCCATTTTGGACAAATTCTCTTATCCGCATTTTTGCCTGGATGAGCATTTTGAACAACGACGGAATTTTAAATCAGATTTTGATGAAACTGCATTTGATTAAAGATTATGTGCCGTTTTTGTATAATACAAAGGCCGTTACTTTAGTTAGCGTTTACATGTACATTCCATATGCTGTGCTTCCAATTTTTACAGCAGTTGACCGCTTTGATTTTTCATTGCTGGAAGCTGCCCGCGATCTTGGAGCAACAAAGCCGCAATCTATGTTTAAGGTTTTAATTCCAGGAATCAGAAGCGGAATTATTTCGGCATTGATTTTTACATTCATTCCGATTTTTGGTGCTTATACAGTTCCACTTTTGGTTGGCGGAAAAGATTCTTATATGCTTGGAAACATCATTGTAGACCAGGTTCAAAAAACTCGTAACTGGCCGCTTGCAGCAGCGTTCTCTATGGTAATTACGCTAATTTCTGTTATTGGAATCATCATGATTACAAAATCAAACTCAAAAGACGCTCAGCTTAAGAAAAAGAATACAAAAGAAGATAATTACGTTGGAGGTGTACAATAATGGCAAGAAATCTTTTTGTACTATTCCACGATGCATTTGCAACAAAAAATAAGCCGCGCTCCGAAAACGCCCGCCACGCAAAACGTGCCTGGAAACACCGCGTTCCAAAATTTTCGTTCTCAAAATGCGTGCTCTGGCTCACAATAATATTTTTGTTTCTGCCGCTCTTCGTAATCATCGTTTATTCGTTCAACGAAAGCAAAGGCGCAGAATTTACAAAAGTAAGCCTAATCTGGTACAAAGAACTTTTCTTTAATTCAAAAGCGCTTTGGCAGGCACTTTTAAACAGCGCGCTTATTGCATTTGCTTCGGCAGCAGTTTCTACCGTACTTGGAACAATGGCTTCAATCGGCATAAACTGGTACAATTTTAAGGGCAAAAAGTTTATACAAACACTCACCTATCTTCCAATGGTTTTGCCAGAAGTTATTATTGGTATTTCAATGGTAATTTTCTTTAGCGGAATTCATCTTCCGCTTGGACTTTTTACCGTTTTTGCAGCTCACACAACTTTTTGTCTTCCATTTGTTTTTCTTATGGTAAATGCCCGCCTCGACGAATTTGATTATTCAATCGTAGAAGCTTCACACGATCTTGGAGCAACCGAAGCCCAAACAATGTTTAAGGTTGTTGTTCCAGCCATTATGCCGGGAATTCTTTCTGGCTTTTTAATGGCAGTTACAATGTCTCTCGAAGATTTTGTAATTACATTCTTTGTTGCAGGGCCAGGTTCAACAACTTTACCACTTTACGTTTATTCTATGATTCGCTTTGGCGTTTCACCAGTAATAAACTCACTTTCAGTTATTATGATTATTTTTACCTGCGCAATTGCATTCCTTTGCCGAAAAGGCTTAAAAGGATTTGCTGCAGGACATTAACACCCTGAACTTGTTTCAGGGACTATTATAGGAGATTTTAGAATGAAAAAGATTGCACTTGCAATTATGGCACTCGTTGCTGTAGCTTTCACATTCACCTCTTGCGGTGACACAAAAGATGACGGAACTCTTTACCTTTATAATTGGACTTACTACACACCAGATTCTGTTCTTCAGGCATTTGAACAGGAATTCAACTGCAAAGTAAAGGTAGACACATTCGATTCAAACGAAGTTATGTATGCAAAACTTAAAGCCGGCGCAAAAGGTTATGATATTACATTTCCTTCGCAGGACTACACTTCTATTATGATTAATCAGAAGATGGTTCAAAAAATCAACCAGGCAAAGTTTACAAACAAGAATTATATAAATCCGGCATGCAGAAATCTTATGACTTTTGACCCGGATATGCAGTATCAGGTTCCATATTATCTTGGAATGGCTGGAATTGCCGTAAACAAGCAGAAAGTAAAAAATTACGAAAAATCATGGAACATTTTTGCCCGCACAGATCTTAAAGGCCATATGTCTATGATGGACGATATGCGCGAAGTTATTGGAGACGCGCTTGCTTATCAGGGACTTTCTGTAAACACAGTTGATGAAGAAAAACTCCAGGCTGCAGCAGAGCTTATTAATACTGAATGGAAACCAAATCTTGTAAAATTTGATGCCGAAGGTTTTGGAAAATCTTTTGCTTCAGGTGATTTTTGGGTTTGCCAGGGTTATGCAGAAGTTGTATTTGGCGAAGTTCCAGAAGACAAACAGGAAGATATAATTGACTTCTTTATTCCAAAAGAAGGTGGTCCGCAGTATCTCGACTCAATGGTAATTCTTAAAGGTGCAAAACATTACGATCGCGCGAATGATTTTATCAACTTCATTCATCGCCCTGAAATTTATGCAATGTTCCTTGATGAATTCCGTTTCCCAGGTTTTGTAAATACAGAAGCAGATAAACTTCGCAAAACAGTTCCAATGTACAAAGCAGAAGAAATGGAAAACGGAGAACTCAAACTCGACGTTGGAGAAGACCTCGAAAAGTTCAACGAAAAGTGGGAAACAATCCGCTTTACAGCTAACTAAAAATCTGTTTTACTACAAACTAAAATTTGACTTATGCCCATTTTGGACTTAACATATAATTACGGAGAAAGAAAAACGTATTAATGTAGGTAACTAATGGGCATAAACCTGTCTTGCATTCTTGATAATATAGCCGCGCCAGTAATTGCAGTAACTCCTGTAAAAGATGATTCTGGTAAAATAATTGATTTTTATATCATTTATAAAAATGAAGAATTAAACAAAACTGCCGGCTTTATCATTCAAAACAAGTCAAAATGGTCTGAATTTTCTGAAAACATCACTTCAAACATTCCCTGGTTTAAAATGGCCCTGGATTCAATAGCCGGCCGTTATTATGATGATGTAAAATATTTTTCGCCTTCTACGCAAGCCTGGTATAAAATCGAAATGAATTATATTGCCAGCGAAAAGTACATCATAATCACTTTTATAAACATAACTTCAGAACGCGAATATTACAAAAAACTAAAACAAACTCTTGTTACCGATACAATGACAGGCTTTAATAATCGCGCAGGTTTTTCTGATATTTTTGCAATCACACTACAAAACGCACGTTTTAAAGGTTATTATGCGGCACTTCTTATAATTGATATTGATAATCTGCAAAGTATAAATGATTCAATGGGAAGCGCTGCCGGCGACAAACTGATCATAAACGTTGCAAAAGTTTTAAAACAATTTCAGCGCGATTACATCAAAATATTTCGATACGGCGATGATGAATTTGCGCTTATAATCAGCAATTTTGAATCAAATGATTCGCTGGCAAACTTTATAGATTGTATTTACGACGCTTTTCAAATGAAGCAGATTTTTGTTTCCGGTGGAATTTCGATGTTTCCGACAAACACCGAACAAAAAGACGAAATGATTCGCTTTGCGGATATGGCCGTTCATTATGCAAAGAAAAACGGAAAAAATACTTTTGTGTATTTTGAACCAGAAATGCAGCGCGTTTTCATTCAGCATTTGACTCTGCAGGCAAAAATGAATACAGCGCTTATTGAAAGCAATTTTACGCAATATTATCAGCCGCAATTTGATATTCAAACTGGGAAACTTCGCGGTTTTGAAGCCTTAATACGATGGAATGATAACGAACTTGGAAACATTGAGCCTTCGGTTTTTATTCCGCTCGCAGAAGAAACCGGACTTATAGTTCCAATCGGGCGTTGGGTTTTACAAACGGCAATTACAACGCTAAAAACCTGGCAAACAAAATATAATTTTTCGGGAATAATTTCGGTAAATGTTTCTCCGATTCAGCTTTTATCAGGAAATTTTACGCAGGAACTTTTTGATTTAATAAATGAATACAAGATTTCTCCGGCATTGCTTGAAATTGAAATCACAGAAGGCGTTTTAATTAATAGAATGGGTGACGCAATAGAAAAACTTCGCCAGATAAAAGCAATGGGAATTCGAGTTTCGCTTGATGATTTTGGAACTGGATATTCTTCGCTCAGCTATCTTCAAATGCTTCCGCTAAACACACTTAAAATTGATAAAGTTTTTATAAATGATATAACTTCTTCAAACGGCGTACAAGCCACAATTACCCGCTCAATTATTGATATGGTTGAAAAAATGGGGCTTGAAACAATTGCAGAAGGAGTTGAAAATCCGGAACAGCTTGAACTTTTGAATAAATTCAACTGCAATTTTGTTCAAGGATTTTTGCGTGGAAAACCTATGCCTTATAACAACTGCGATGCGTATCTTGCAGGAGATACAAATGCAATCTGGAAGAATCAAGACTAAAGTTTTTGGCAAGCGGGAATGCTCGCCGCACTAATTGCTGTCGGCCCGATATTCAACGTAGCGAACTCGGCCTTCGGCAACCGCCCGCCTAACTTCCCGCTCACGTCCATTTAGCGCAGATTTTCCAGTTTTCACTTCGATTAAAAGAACTTCAGAAACATTATCGCCTTCGCTTAAACCGGGAAAAGCAACAAAGTCTACAGGTTTCCCGATAAATCGCGCGTCCGCCGGCTTGCACGGAAATCCCGGCAAAAATGGCGCAACCTGCTCCGCAACCTGCCCGCCAATCACCGAGCGCGAACGTTTTATTGCATCCGCGCGAATTCCCGTATTTTTCTTATGCAGCCGCACGGTTTGTACAATCAATAAAATCATTAGAATTCCGCAAAAAATCCCCGTTCCCAAAGAAATCCCCGCGGCGGCCGCCAACTCTTTTATGTAACTTATAATCATTTTAATCATTTTTACAATATAAACCGAAAATGACGATAATAAAAGAGTCATTTTTCTAATTTTAACTTAAAGGAATTTGAATTTATACTTAAAAAACGGAATTGCAGTAAAGACGAAATACACTCTGAGCGTCTTTACAGACTTGCTAATTACCAAAAACGCGAATCGAGTATTTCGCCTTTATGGAAATTCCGTTTTTTAATTAATATAAACTTAGGTTTCAGGAGGTTTTTCCTAAAATGAATAAAACAAAGATTTTCACGCTCGCAATGGCGACTTTTTTAATTTCAAACTCGCTATTCGCACAGGAAAACGCAAAACTTTTTAAATTTAATCATAAAAAAGGCAATGCAGTTTCGCACGTTGCAACTGTTGAAGAAGAAGCCTATTTAAATGGCAGGCTCAATAATCGAACTCAATTCATCAACCGAACTTCAACAACTGTTCTCGAAACAGACAGCAACAAAACAGCCCTTTTGAACACTCACTATATGACAACTCAAAATAATTTTATCAATTCAACTGGAAAAACTCTCAGCTGGGGCGAAGAAGAATTTGTGAAAATCTATCGCGATGAAAACGGCCAGCTTCACGATTCGGATAACGAAGCTCTTCCAACGGTTCAAAGTGTTCCGTCATTTTCTGATAAAAAAGTTTCGCCTGGCCAAAGCTGGACAAGCGAAGGTCTTGAAGTTCACGATTGCAAAGAACTTTTTAATATGAATGAACCGATTCAGATTCCTTTTACAGCAACCTACACTTACATTCAAGATGAAGAAAAAGACGGAAAAACGCTTAGTCTTATTGAAGTTCAATATGATTTTTTGCAGGATAATCTGAAAGAAAAAAAATATGCCAATCGAGGCTGCACTTACGCCGGAACAAAAGGACAAGCGGCACAGAAAATCTGGTGGGACAATGAAATTGGCGAACTCGACCATTACACCGAAGAATTTGTGATTTATATGTACGATACTTACGGAAACTCTTTTATATTTAAAGGAACTGCACATGGCGAAGTAACTGAATATAAATCTGTAAACGATTCTGAAAACGTAGAAAAACTTCAGCAAAAAGTTGAAAAATATAAACTTGATAACATTTCTGTAAAGCAAGGCGAAAAAGGTCTTACAATCAGTTTGGATAATATTCAGTTTGAACCAGATTCCGACAGACTTCTTCCATCAGAAATCAAAAAGCTCGAAAAAATCGGAGAAATTCTAAAAGAATTTAAAAATGATCTTTTGATTACCGGCCATTGCGCAGCACGCGGAAGTGTAAAAGCTCAGCAGCAATTATCAGAAGAACGAGCCCAAGCGGTTGCAGATTTTCTTATCAAAAATCAGATTCGCGACAAATACCACATTTTCACGCAAGGAAAAGGCGCAACCGAACCAATTGCTTCAAACAACACCGAAGAAGGCCGCATAAAAAACCGCCGTGTTGAAATTACGATTATGGATTAATCAACTACTGAAATAAATGTCATTAGTTGATTGACGCATTTTTGCTTTGCAAAAAGTGCTTAAAAACAGAACCGCTCAATTGCCAACATGGCAACAGGCTCTGTTTTTTCAAAACCGACAAATTAGCCGCCTTCTTTACGCGCAATCTTCCTTTCCATAAAAAGCCGGATTTTTCTATTTGGCCGCTGTCTTTTAGTTGATTTACAACTTCAACGGTATCTTTGTGAGTCCAGATATTTACACCTAAAAGCGCGCGTTTTTTTTGATTTAATTTTTCATAAAGTTCGGCTTCAATTTCATCTTCAGAATAAAAATTTCGATGTTTTTTTATAATCTGAAATGTTAGTTCCCAATCTGAAAGCGGCTTTTTAGAATTTTCTTTTTTTGAATTACAATTATCACAACCGCTGCAAACAGCCTGTTCGGCTCCCAATGCATTCAAAAGAACCTGCCTGCGACAGTCTTTAGTTTCTGCAAACTCGCGCATACTAGCTTGCCTTGAACCTTTTGGATAAACTGAATAATCAAGCGAATCTGAAGGGCTCCAAAGCAAAATTGCCTTTGCAACACTTCCGTCTCGCCCGCCGCGCCCGGCTTCTTGAATATAAGCTTCGGCCGTTGGCGAAGCCTGCAAATGTACAACAGTTTTTATATCCTTTTTATCAACTCCCATGCCGTAGGCACAGGTTGCGCAAAGAACTCCGTTTTTGCTTTCGTAAAACCATTTTTCGGTTTCATCTTTTTCAGATTTTTCCAGGCCGGCATGATAAAACTTTGAAGTGCCGTTGCCAAAACACAAATTTAATTCCCGCGACATATCTTCTGCTTTATCCCGAGTTCCGCAAAAAATAATCATTGGACGCTGTTCAGTTTGAACAAGCAACAAAGCTTGTTTTTTCTTGGCCGCTGCATACTTCACAAAATAATGAATATTCTGACGGTCGCTTTCGCTTCGCACAATATGCGCATTTCCGTCAAAAAGAATTTCACAAACACGCTCAAGTACAGAAGGAGACGCTGTTGCGGTAAACGCTGTTATAAGCGGCGGATTCAGCTTTTTTATAACATTTCCAAGACAAAGATAAGCCGGCCTAAAAGAATCACCCCATTCTGAAACACAATGCGCTTCATCAATTGCAATATGCCGAATCTCAAACTCTTTAAGCTGCTCTAAAAGGGCTTCATTTTGCAAAACTTCTGGATTTGCTATTATGATTTTTGCACCGTCGCGGATTTTCTGAAAACACAGCTCCCGCTCTTTTGCACTTTGGCCGCCTCTAAGCATAACACTTTTTAGATTTCCCTCTTGCATTCGTCTCTGCTGATCGCTCATTAAAGCCAAAAGCGGATAAATTACAAGCGTTGGACCGTCAATCAAAATAGATGGAATCTGAAAACATATAGATTTTCCAGCTCCAGTTGGTAAAAGCACTATCTGACGCCCTTTACAAAAAGAATCATCAGCGTCTCCAATATTTTCATAATCCAAAGGATTTTTGTGATATTCGTATGCTTCCAAAATATTTGCAATCACAAGCCGCTGCCATGGAAAAAGGTATTTTATCCCAAAATTTTCAAAAGCTGTGCGCGTTACTAAATCATCTTGAAGCAAAAAATCTTGTTGATTTTCCATACTTATAATATGGAACAACTTGCAGCTTTTTAGGAAAGATTTTTGATTTTTTTTGAAAAATTATTCTTCGCCACTTTCGGCGTCTTCGGATTTTTCTTCTGTTTTTTCTTCTTTTGGAGCAGGAGTTGGATTTTGGGCCTTTTGCTTTTTTGGCTTTGGCGGCTTTTTCTTATAAGTTGTAACGAATTTTGCAAATTTGATGATTAAAATCATGGCGATTACAGTTGCAATTACGCGAAAATCTTTTAATACGCCGAGAATAACGGGAATGTAATCTTTTATTGCCATAGTTTTTTATCGGCTTTGCTGTTCCCAATCTTCAATATTTTTTCTATAATAAGCGGCATGGTTGGAATTATTGATTTTAATGCTGGAAATATTACAAGTCTTGAGCGGGCTTTAAAATATCTGAATATTCCGTTTTTGCGCTCAAAAAATCCACAGGATTTAAAAGATTGCGACAGATTTATTTTCCCGGGCGACGGGGACGATTCTTATGCAATGAACGAACTTAAAAAAAGCGGTTTTGATTCTTTTGTAAAAGAACAGGTTACCGCCGGCAAACCACTTTTGGGTATTTGCGTTGGTTCTCAGATTATTTTTGAACATTCTGAAGAAGGAAACGCTCAATGTCTTGGGCTTGTAAAAGGTGAAATCAGACATTTTTATTCGATTAAACCAGAGCTTGAAAAGCAGAAAATGAAAGTTCCTCATATGGGCTGGAATAACATTACTTTTGAAAATGGTAACTGCCCTATTTTAGCTGGGATTAAAAATGATTCTGACGTGTACTTTGTTCACTCATTTGTAATTTGCCCGACTGAGGCTTCGGTTGTAAAAGCCTATGCTGATTATGGAATTAAAGTTCCATCTGTGATTCAGAAGGACAATGTGTTTGCCTGCCAGTTCCACCCGGAAAAAAGTGGTGTTACTGGTCTGAAGATTATTGAGAACTTCTGTAAATTGTAGGTTCTAATGCCTCTAACGGGGCGTTGCGGGGTGTCCCCGCAGAAAGGGTGACATTCAGGCATAGCCTGAATGTGCGCATTTTAGAGGAGAATCCTAAAACGGCCCGCTGCCGCAGCCCGTTTTTTTACGGATTTTCAATAAGAGCGGGGGAAGCCTTTCCCCTCCTATAAGGAAAAAAATATGCTTAAGAAAAGAATTATTATATGTCTGGATGTGAAGGACGGACGAACTACTAAGGGTGTAAAGTTTCAGAATAATATAGATATTGGCGACCCGGTTGAGATGGCGGCGGAATATTACCGTCAGGGTGTGGACGAGCTGGTGTTTTATGATATTATTGCGTCGGCTCGTGGACGCGGCCCTATTTTGGATTTGATTTCGAGAGTTGCATCACAAGTGTTTATTCCGTTTTGCGTTGGCGGCGGAATTGGAACTATTGATGATATTCGCCAGACGATTCTTGCGGGGGCCGAAAAGGTTTCGCTGAACAGCCAGGCTGTAAAAAAACCGGGTCTTATTACTGAAGGCGCAAGGGTTTTTGGAAACCAAAGTATTGTGCTTGGCATGGACGTAAGACGAGACCCTACAAAGCCTAGCGGCTACGGCACTACGATTAACGGCGGCCGCGTAGACACTGGCCTCGACGCTCTGGAATGGGCAAAACGCGGCGTTGAACTTGGCGCTGGTGAAATTGTTTTGAATTCTATGGACGCAGACGGTACTAAGTGCGGTTATGATATTGAATTGACACGCTTAATTTCTGAAAACGTGCCGGTTCCTGTTATTGCAAGCGGCGGCGGCGGTACACCTGCTCACCTTGCAGATGCACTTACTACAGGAAAAGCAGACGCCGCTCTTGTTGCAAGTATGGTTCACAACGGAACTTATACTGTCGGCCAGATTAAAGATGAATTGAACAAAAGTGGCGTTCCAGTTCGTTTGTAGTCTTATAAATCTACCCGATAACGCGCTCGCGAAGTTTCTGTTTCAAAAACATCTACACAGTACAGCGCGGGCTCTTGCTTGTCTGCGCTGTACGATAAATCAATTCCTTCGTTTTTTAATATTGAAATAATTCCATTGTAAATATACATTGCAATTCGTTCTGCACTTGGATTCTGGTCAAAAACAGCAAGGTCATTAAGATTTGTATGATCAAGCTGTTTGCAAACTTCGCGGAGAGCAGCTTTGAGTTTTGAAAAATCTAAAAGCATTCCGCCCTCGTTTAGTTTTGGGCCTTTTACATGCGCATAAACTTTATAATTGTGGCCGTGCAGATTTTCGCACTTGCCGTTGTAATCTCGTAAAAAATGAGCAGCTGCAAAATCTGCCGTAACGCGTACTTCAAACATGTGCCTAATATAGCACATTTGTGATTTTTAGGCAAAGTGGAAAATAATCCGGAGCAAACGCATTGCAAAAAACTGATGTTTGCGTAAGGCCGTGGAGCAGGCGCGCGAAGCGCGAGCCACTGG
>JAEEGL012955203.1_pt1 | contig 12444 bp, 10 predicted proteins | sample 9134231 | NCBI WGS metagenome assembly JAEEGL01 (sample SAMN16246548, study PRJNA631951) | gut metagenome | biome: gut microbiome; feature: rumen; material: fiber-attached | host: Bos | place: Iran: Karaj | collected 2018-10 | reverse complement strand
TTCTCCTGGTGCTTTTTGTACATTTCTCTTCCTGCTTCACCAAGGATCAGGATGATGAGGAGCCACCAAAGATTTGGCTTTTTGGTCATATCATCTACAGAATTGAGTGTTGAATAATTGGCATCAGCCTTTAATTCGCCCTGAGGTGCCTTATCTGCAAGAGCGACACCCTCATCAGTGATATTTACTATGTCTCCTGAAATATTACGTTTCTGGATGCTTCCTTCAATGTTGCCTGCCGGTGCGTCAGCTGTAGGAGTAGCTTCGTCTGCGATGTTTGTAACGCCTGCATCTGCTGCGGGAGCATTAACCTGAGCCTGAGCTGCAGGTACTGCCTGTGCTACGGCTGCCTGAGCCGGTGCTGCGGCCTCAGCTGCTGCAGGGATTGCAGCTGCAACAGGTGCTGGAGTTGCGACAGCTACTACAGGTGCTGCATCGGCCGGTGTTTCTGTCTGAGCAGGTGCAGAAGGTGTACCGGGTGCGTCAGGTGTAACAACTGTAGGAGTTACAAATGTTGGCCTGTTGGCATTGTTTGCAGCTTCTTCAATCTGTGCCATGACAGTTTCTGCTGCAACAACTTTATCCTCAGCATCTTTAAGCTTCTGGTTAAGGTGAACTATAGCCTGAGCTATGCTCATGTTCTGAAGACCAAGATCAGCAACGAGCTGGCTGTCACCAAGGATCTTAGCTACGCTTGTTGTTTTACGTGAAGTCCTTCCATCCTTGAGTGTATTGATGGCATTTTCAAGATTCCTGGTTTCCTGCTTAGCTGTATTTACAGCCTGCTCAGCTTTTGCAAGAGATATGTCATAGTTGTTATCATAGGCATCTTTGTCAGCGGCAATTGCAGCCATGTTGGTGTCGCTATAGAATGCGTTAAATGCTGCATTATCTTCAAAAATCTTATCAAGCTTTTTAGCTATTGCTGCATCATCAGCCTGGCTGTTCTTAAGAGCATTCTTGATGATAGTGGATCTGGTTTTATCAGTGTACAGATACTTGTTGGCATCAGATGTGGAAGCAACCATAAATACATTTGCATCGTGATACAGGTTGTTCTTGTTCTGTATAACCTGATGGATTGGAAGGCCTTCTATCATCATTGTGCCATCTTTTTCTTTTATGGTTCCGTCTGCAATACCGGCTGTATACTGAGCTCTTGTCAAATATTCTGTCTTTCCGTCCTTCTCATAGGCAAAGACGTCTAAATCTCCGTTTTTCTCCATTTCCCTGAGCTGTGTATCGTTCTTATTTCCGAACTGCTTATTGAGGAACTCACTGGCACCAACTTCCTCAGCAGATTTCTCAAACATGAACAATCCGTATGAGGTACCCACATTGTCATATCTGCTGGCACCGATCTTTTTGTTCATTCGATCAAAATTGTAATATTTCTGTATCTCATTACCTGCTTCATCTTTGTAAGCAAGTATGCAATAGTTATAATCCTGATGGTCAAATCCCGGTACTCTCTGCCAGTAATAGTCACCGGGATTAGTAAGCTTGTCACCTTTTTCAAGATCAATCTCATTAGTGAGCTTGACACCATTGAGCTCAGGCATTACATAGCCTATAACAGCATTCTTCATAACATCACGCTGAGTATCCCAGGTAGGAGCCGGGCCGGGGCCGATTGTATCCATGGAAGCCTTAACGGCATTTGCGTTATCGCTTCTGTCCTGAACAGCTTCCTGAACAGCATCCAGAGCATCTGAGAGCTTCTTAACGTTAGCCTGTGCGGTTTCAAGTTCTACCTGTGCTTCCTGTGCATACTGTATTGCACCCTTGGCTTCATCAGTTCCGTCCAGAGCAGCGTCAAGATTGTCCTCTGCCTTATCGAGATTTGCCTGTGCAGCGTTAAGAGCTTCAAGTGCATCTGCGTAACTTGATTTCAGTTTGTCATATACCTGTCTCTTTGTAGCCAGATCTGCATTGCTATCAGTGATAAGCTGTGCAAGTTCTGTTTCATATCCCGAGAGAGCATCTGAATTCTCTGCATTTTCAATCTTCTGAACAAGCTCATCAGCCTTTTTCTGAGCATCCTTAGCTGTTCCTGCAGCCAGATCAGCGATAGATTCTGCTGCCTTAACACTGTCAGCAGCTTCTGTAAGCTCGTTCTTTACGTTTGTTGCTTCGTTCTGTGCAATTACGTCCTGTGCCTCGGCATCTGCAAGCTTTTTATCGGCATTCTCAATTGCTTCTACGGCATCATCATAGCTGGTGTCGTCTTTAGCAACATTTGCTGCGTCAACAAGATCTTTTTCTGCTGCATCTACTACAGTACCTACAGGAGCTGCCTGTGCTTCAGGAGCTGCCTGTGCTTCAGGAACTACAGGAGTTTCAGGAGCTGCAGGCGTTTCGGGTGCCGGAGGAGTTACAACTACTTCCTCGATGATCTGTTCTGCAACAGCATCAACTGCAGTCTCTGCACTCTCAACTGATGAAGAAGCTGTTTCTGCTACATCCTGTACGCTGTCAGCCATGTGGCTCTCTGTAACTTCAGCTGTAGGAGCCTGTGTTTCTGTGTTTCCTCCCTCAGGAGCAGGATTTTCACCGTCGCTGGCATAAGCTGTCATCGGAGTGGAAAGCGCCATCATGGCTGAAATACCTACTAAAACAGCTGATACAATTTTCTGGTTTTTTAATCCTTTTCTCATTTTGTACTCCTTCTTTAATTTATTATTCTGACAAAAAGTCATATTGGATTTTGTTTACGATTTTTGGTTGTTTCTATGATTTAATTATAAAAACTCTCAATCATAAAAATCATCATAATGAACAAAAATTTCTGTTTTATGATAATTTAACAACTCTTTATTTTCTCTTTATTATTCGTCATTTTCGTGGAAAACATTATAAATTGTATAAAATCTTAATAGAAATTTTAGTCCTCTATTGTGGACTGGGACTGGGCGTAGTAATATAATTAACTTGAGAAAGAAGCCAAATTAGAAAGGAGATGATGCAAAGTGATCATAGTAAAAATGAATGAAACAACAGTAGAATGCAGTATCGCAGCATCAGAACTCCACGAGATTGGCCTGACTCCTGAAGCGGTTGTAAATGGTGCAGAGAACACCACATCCTTCTTTGCACAGCTCAACAAGGAAGTTGGGGCGCAGCTGGATTATGACCCTGAGACAGAGGTCATGATGATGAGCAAGAACATGATGATGGACGGAAGTGTCCGTATTTTTGCAGTCAAGATGAGCAACGATGACATCCAGAAGGCAGCTGACAGGATCCGTGGCGCAGCTGAGACTATTCTTAAGACCCTGACCCAGGAGAGGGTCGATGAGGTCAAGAATAAGACCGGAAGAGATAAGGGAGTTGCCCTTAACGAAGTTATTACAAACGTGACCGATACTATCAACAGGATTTACGGAAGAGACTATGATAGCGTACAGAACAAGGAGCCGCAGGAGAGCGATTACAGCTACCAGCCTCTTTCCGAGTATGCTAAATATATGATGGAGTTTGAGAATCTGGAGGACATTGAGCGCTTCTCAAAGGTTGTGCAGAAGCTTCCAATCGTTGATTCTACTCTGTACAAGCACAAAGACAGGTTCTACCTCATTGCAGGACTTGTGTCCGCTGACGACAGTGTGATCTACGATATGAGAAGAGCGGGAGTTGAGTACTCCGAGATGCTGACGGTCAACGCACCTGAAGCACTGTACATTGAGGAACACGGTGAGTGCATCATGAAGGATGATGCCATTATCCACCTGGCAGATCTTGCGAAGTAATATGAACAGAAATGTGACGATACTAAATTTTTCAGGAATCTATGATCATGAGAGCTTTTATCTTCAGGATAAAAGCTCTCGTTTTGTTGACATGAAGGACATTTCCGGAACAAGCTGTATGTGCGACGAAGAGGCAAAGAAAGTGATCCTTGGGCGGATTGCGGAAGACTATGGGGACGCTGAAAGCTCTTTTGCCCGGAGCATCCATTTCATTGATAATGGCAACTATCACTACATTTCAGCACTGTATACGAGCCTGGTAAAAGAGCCTTTTTCGCTTGTGGTCTTTGACCATCACCCTGACATGCTCGCTCCCATGTTTGATATCCTCTCCTGTGGCGGATGGGTGCTGGAGGTTATCAAAAATAACCCGTTTGTCAGGGATATTCACATTATTGGCGCTGACCGTAAGCTGATAGACGAGCTGGAGGAAAAGGACCGGGAAAGGGTCAAATTTTACGATCTGAAGGATGTCTTTTTCGATAGTACGGGAATAAGTCTTCCAAAGACTCAAAATCCGGTATATCTGTCCATAGACAAAGATGTTCTGAGAAAAGACGAGATAGTGACGAACTGGGATCAGGGAGAGCTGACTGCATATGAGCTCTTTCTGTTTATAAGGGCGCTTTTTATCACGGAGAAGAAGTGCTTTGGCCGGGATATCATTGGGGTTGATATCTGCGGAGAATGCACTCCTGATCAGGAGAACTGTGACATAAGCGAGGCAATTCGGGGAAACGATGAGTTTAATCTGAAAATAATTCAGCATTTAGACGATTTGATGACGGAATTGCGATGTGTGTGATATCATAGATGTGATAAGCATCTTAGTTTGCACGTGTTTGGAGGGGATATGGAAAAAAGATTCAGAGATTACTTAAGGCATCTTGAAAAACTTGATTTCGACGTTATCTCGGAGGAAGAAATCTGGGAAGAGCGCGAGGGGCTTGAACTTAAGCTTACTGAGATCCATCAGGAGATGATGAGGACGCTGATACCGATGATGGCGTTTTTTATCTGCGCATGTATTTTCCTGGCTGTGGCTTTTGTGAATTTCTTTATCGGCAGTTTTATAGCAGCTGCTGTCATGGCTCTTGTGGCTGCGTATCTCGGACTTCAGTACAGAACGCTTTCCAAAGTGGTAAAGCAGCTCTGCATATATATCGACAAGCTTACAGTTAAATGATCATGGAAGGTTTAAATCTGGTACTTTCATTAATTGCATCTGTTGTAATGACATCCGGCGTTTCGGCGCCGGATAGTGTTTCTGTGGTAATGGTAGGTGACATCCTCCTTCACACTCCGGTTGAGGAAGCTGCGCAGGATCTGGATGGAAACTACAACTTCGACTTTGTCTTTTCCCAAACAAAAGATAGCATAACGGCCGCCGATCTGGCTATTGTTAACCAGGAAGTCATAATAGGCGGCAAGGAACTGGGAGTCTTCGGATACCCGGCTTTTAACGCGCCGTATGAGATCGGAGATGCTCTGTCCGGTGCCGGCTTTGATGTGGTGTGTCATGCCACGAACCATGCACTTGATAAGGGCAAAAGAGGTATCGTAAATACGCTTGATTACTGGCAGAGCGCTCATCCCGAAATGACTGTGGTGGGGATAAATGGCAGCCCGGAGCAGAAGGATGCAGTGGACATTGTTGAGAAGAATGGCATAAGGATCGCTATCCTTAATTACACCTACGGGACCAACGGGATTTCTGCGCCTTCCGACATGCCCTACGCAGTGGATATGCTGGATGAGGATAAGGTAAAAAGAGATCTTGAGTATGCGGAGGCCAACGCGGATTTTACCATTGTCTGCCCGCACTGGGGGACCGAGTATAACCTTGGAGTAGACGGCAGTCAGAAGAAGTGGACGGAAGTTTTCAGAGCCGGAGGAGCTGATCTTGTCATCGGCACCCATCCTCATGTTATCGAGCCTGTGGAGTTTATTGAGGATGATGTTCCGGGGCACAGCAATAACCACGGCGGCGGAGATATGCTTGTTTACTATTCTCTGGGGAATTTTGTGAACTGGACTTCAGGGACAGGACCCGGTACCACAAACCGCATGGTGGGCGGAATGGCACAGATAACACTGGCAAAAGACCCATCGGGGGAGGTAAGGATTGCAGATAGCGGTATTAAGGCTCTTGTCTGTCATGTGACCCACGGGCGCGGCGGAGTTGCAGTCTATCCCCTTTCGGACTATACTGATGAACTGGCGGCATCAAATGCCATCAGGGAGCAGGATAGCTCTTTTGCCAGGCAGCAGTGCGTAGATCTGTGCAACGCTGTATGGGGAAGTAATTGGAAGTAGAGGATTTTAATATGAAGTATAAGGCAGTTATATTTGATATGGACGGAACGGTGCTCAATACTATTGAGGATATTACTGATTCCGTGAATTTTATTCTTGGGAAGTATGATCTTCCGAAGCGAAGTGTTGATGAAGTTCGCCACTTTGTGGGAAACGGCGCCAGGGTCCTGATGGACAAGGCGATTCCTGAGGGCGCGGCGCATCCTTTGTTTGAGCAGATTCTGGCAGAGTACGAGGCTTACTATGAAGAGCACTGTAATATCAAGACAGGTCCCTACAAGCACATTCCTGAGCTGTTAAAAGAGCTCTCGGCCCGCGGACACAAGCTGGCAATAGTTTCAAACAAGCCCATGGGAGCAGTCAAGGAGCTGAATAAGATTTATTTCGGGGAATATGTGCCTGTTGCGATCGGAGTGACTGACAAGCTTCGCAGAAAGCCTTATCCGGATGAATGTCTTTTTGCCATGGATGAGCTTGGCGTTCAGAAAGAAGATTGCATTTATGTCGGCGATTCAGACGTGGATTTTAAAACGGCAACTAATACAGGACTGAAATGTATCTCATGTTTGTGGGGATTTAGAACAAAAGATGAATTAATTTCTGCGGGAGTTAAAGATAATTTTTTTGTTACTGACCCACTTGAGATTTTGGGTTTGGTCTGAAAGGCGCATAAACACTGGGCTTTGCGGCGGTGATAATAATCGTAAAAAAGTTTATAAATTTTTGTTGACGTAATGGCTAAAACTTGTTACTATATAAAAGTCGTCGCGAGCGGTTAGCGCTTAAGACGAGCGGTTCGCGGAAGTGTCGGAATTGGCAGACGAGCAAGACTAAGGATCTTGTGATGCTTACATCGTGTGGGTGCAAGTCCCATCTTCCGCACGCGAGTGGAAGGCTCAGAAAGCTTGAGAAATCAAGTGTTCTGAGCTTTCTTTTTGTTTGAAATTAACTACATTTTGGTGAGACCTGGGTGAGACCATTTGCTTTTCTGTCGAAATCTTGTTGCAGGAATCAAACAAATCAACAAGGTCATCCATATCATCCTTTGCTGGATGGGTGTAGTATTTCAGATTGGTTTCAACTGAATGACCAAGCAATGCTGCTCTTTTAGCAACAGGCAATCTAAGTTTAGCATCAAGAATATTGCTGTTAAGACTCATCCTGAAGGCATGATTGTTCGTTACCTCATATCCTAGACTTCTGAGCAAACGACGAAGACATGTGATATAAGCATCAGTCTTGATCCACTCACCATCTTCATGGCAAAAGACGAAATCAGATACAATTCCCTTTTGATCCTGGATTTTTTTAAGCTCAGCTAATAGATCTCTAATCTCTTTCGTTAGTGGATACTTTCTTCCGCCCTGCGGAACTCCTTTTTCGTTCTTGGTCCAATCAGCGTAAAAATATCGTTTACCACCTTTTTGACGCTGAGATAACTGCTGAGAATGAATATGGATATAGTTATCATAAATGTCGGACCATTTTAAAGAGGGGAGTTCACCAGCTCGCATTCCAGTCTCAATGGATAAAAGAATGGCATAACCATTTATGAAATAACCATGATACTTTTGGACGTTCATACGAATTCGTACAGTGCTTTTTATCACATCAATCTCACCTTCTGAAAAGATTTTTGTTGATGAATCAGCTTTGGAACAATTGCATTCCTTATAGAAAGCTTTATTGCTGAAATCATCAAGAGGATTTGAGGTGATATAATGAGCTGGACTCAGTGCATAATTAAATACCACATTTAAAACGCTCTTAAAGCTCAGAAATGCCTTTTTAGATAGTTTGTGAGTTACACCTTGGGCATCAACAGTCTGGGCTGTTCTAAGCATGTTTAATGTGTATTCTGACAACATATCACACGTGATAGTCCTGATGTCCGTTTGAGCCATTTTTTCGTCTATGAATCTAGTAAAAGAAGATTCAAGATAGTAAAGTGTTTCTTTTGAAACGGACTCTGTTCTATCTTTGTGCTCTAAAGCCTGCTCGAATATGGTCTTAAATCTAAAATCCGTTGTTGAAAGGCCATATTTTTCCATGAGCTTATCAATAACAATTTCACGTTCTTTACCGTAAACTTTCTGCCCATTTGGCATTATTGTCATCCATAAGTTTTTGGATTCCTTATATTCAATTTTTCTAGGGGTGCCATTGTTCGTGACATGAACATTGGCAATCAGCTTCTCCTTAAGCTGATATTCTTGTTTTTTTAGCATCAATAGTTGTGATGCGGCATCAGCTGTTTCGAGAGATATTATACCATTTTCGGAACAAGAAGCTAAATTGATTTCTAGTTGATTCAGTTGTTTAAGCTGTTCAAGTAATTCGAGCTGACAGGGGGAGAGTATTATTGCTTTAGGCATTAAAAAACCGTACCATTTTCCAAATGGTACGGTAATAGTTTTGTGGACATAGACCACCCCGAAAAAACTCATAAGTATCCCTTGTATCATTTGGATTCCTATATTTTTTTCGGTTTGGACATTCACTGGGCTGCCCGATACGCCTTCTTCTACCCGTCACCTGAAAGTAGCTTATGACTACATTTCCTGCCAACTATATTATACCAAAAAACTCTTGGCTTATAAAGCGTTATATTCTTAACTTTTTATAAACAATCCTGTAAGACCGGAAGGCTGGTGAGCGATTCGTTGGTTCTCTTGGCTTGTCGAAAATCGTTGTATTTACTGTAGATCTTCAAGACTGATGATAGATGTCTTTTCGTTCATAGCCAGGGCAGTATCAAGAGCCTTGTTAAATTCTGTAAATCTTTTAATGAGTGTTTGTTTATTGGTATCGCTCATTTTTGCGGTTGGAGTTCCAACGCATTTAAGTTTATTCTTCTTTATTATGCAAGAAAAACAATACGAGGATTTCGTTTTGATGTATTCCTTTGTTTTCTTTGTTTTGGGATCTTCTGAGGTATGCGTATAGTCTATTAAGATGATTATGTCCCCAATCCAAAGATGGGACTTCTTTAAAAATGGTGCCTGTATCATATGGTTAGTTGGATCGCATAGTGTTCTAAAGATATCTGATGTATAAATTCGTTCTGGCATATCCCGCAAAGATATGACAAGAGCATTGGTGCAGGAGTCAATGGTATTGAATTTTCCTGTTGATGTAGAAAATTCAACAGATGAGTCAGAAAAAACGGATTGCAATGCAGCTTTAAGCTCCTCGGTATATGATTCAGAAATCTGGATGCATAATTTGGGCTGGTCTCCATTTTTCTTCAGGCTTTCGACAAGTCCGGACTCATGTGCTTTTCGAAGCTTGTTTTCATCGCTCTGCGATGGCCAAAGGATGTGTGCATTATCCATGAATTCTGAGAAGCTCTTTTGCTCTAATCCGCTCTGGTGAGCCTGATCTATTAGATAGGGCATGTTTTTCTTGGTAATCTTAATAGATTTAATTGTGTACCCGTCCAGCGTCTTATCAATATCAGATGGAGTCAGATTTGTGATATAATCCGTTTTTTTATACTCAGCCTTGCCCTCAAGCCTTGCTTCTGCAGTTTTGTGAAGAAGGTAAGTTGCGTAGTGCGGAAAGCTGCCGCAGGTCTCTAATGCGCGCGCATTGATAAAGTTATCATCGATACCCGCTCTAAATTGTATATGTAGATGGCGCAGGATTGTTGACACAACCATGCGGTCATCTGGGTCAGACATCCTGACAAGGACATGGTAGTGTGGCTTGCCCTGGCTTTTGTTGTGAAAAATGGCAATTATCTGGCATCTTGATGAGTTCATAAATTTTATTGCTTTGATGAGTGCATCAGGACCATCTGGTAGATGCTCCTCAAATGCAGTGATAGCAAGTGTATAAAATTCAGAATCGGGTTTTAGCTTTTTAATTTTTTTCCAGTATTCCATTAAAAACCTCACTTCTTGTAATATTACATATAATTACATTTAAATTACATTTAAATTACATGTTTTGACGTAGCTTTATTATAGCATAGAAGCCAGTATTTACGCGCGTTAGATGGTAAAAAATACATAAAAAATTGATAAATAAAAATTATTTATGTGATACAAGAATGGTATATATAAAAACAGTAAAATTTTTTCGCCACATACGCCACAGAAGTGTTGGATACAGCATAAATACTGGAATAGGTGGCGTGGCATTTTAAAAATGGGAAATGCCACACTTGCCACACGTGTTTTTACAAAAACGCTACAACGCAGTAAACATGCATGTTTCAAGAAAAAATAAGATGTGGCATTTTTTTATAAAAAATGCCACATCTCTATAACTTCAATATTTACGAATATACCGCCACAAATCAAGAATCTCGTTGCACGGCGTGTCTACCAAAGGACTAGTGTTGAGCGGATCAAAATCAAGTAAGTAAATGAAGTCCACAGGATTATCGAGAGTGTAGATAAGGTGGAAGAATAGAAAACACCTTGCATCCATCACGTAGTCGGGATGAAAACTGTTGAGGCAAATGATGAAGTCTGTGTATGACGGAAACTTTTTAATAATAACAATTTTGATGGTATTGATAAAATCAATCTGTTTTTCCGAAAATAGATTGTAGGAATGCATCGGAGGAAAGGTAAAATCCACATCCAATAATTGCTGATCTACGCGAGAAATTACAGGTTCTGGCATCACTACTTTATCTGCTTGGTATTCCTCTGTCGGTGTAGGATGTATCGCTATTTCTTCTTCACGTATAGTATCCGAAGGAGCATGTTCCACAGGATGCTCTTCGAGTTCTACAGAATCCACTGGATCTGCATCTGTAGAATAAATATCGCTCTCATTGGACTCTACCGGGGACAACTTTCTCTTGAATGCATCATCGTGGTGAACTTCTTCATTAAGGCTCTCCTTGCGGGCAATGGAAGCTTCTTCAAGTAATGCATCGATATTCGCTGCAGGAATATCAAAATCATTATCAAAATCGTAAAATGACATAATCTACCTCCTTATTTAATGTTGGATGGAATTGAAAGTATTGGTGTATTTTTCAACTTTTCAGCACGTTGCCGCGCCCTTTCGCGCGACCCAGCCTCAAGGATCGCATCAATGGAATTGGTGGGCGAATAGTAGTTATCGTCTGGTCCATATCCACGCTTCTTCTCGTTTTTGTTTTCTTTGCTCATAAAATTCCTTCTTTCTCAAAGTGAAAAGTCCTTTGTTTTTTGCAATGATGAATAATCTATTGGAAGTTCTTCTTTTGCTCTTTGATATCTGCGATAGGACAGTTCTTTCTGCCTATCATCTTCATCATTATCGTTCATTATTGCTTGCATGATCGCAGGTGCTATAGGCTGCATTTCTTGTACTACAGGAGTATTTGGGGTGTTGTTTTCGGAAGTTGTTTTTTCTTCTTTTGGAGCTTCTTTTTTTGTTTTAAGTTCCAGCTCATACTGTTCATGGAGCTTTTCCATTTTGTCAAAGTCTGTTCGGATCAGTTGACCAGATTCTGAAAAAATAAAGTAGCTTTCGCCCTTTTCTTTCATCCAGGTTAAAAAGGCATCTTCTTTTTTTGATGAGTTTTGTACCACCTTCCTCTCAGACCAGTATTCCTTTATGGCATCTGGTCCAAAGGAATATCCTAGCTTTAAGGACCTAATTTTGTTATGAATATTCTTGATCGGAGCACCTACGAAGTTATACAGATAATATGAACCATATTTTTTTGAGGGCTTCTTTTTGACATCAACGCCATTTTTCTGTAGCGCCGAGATGAAGTCTTTTTCATTTGAAGTGTTTTCTACAGCATGTAATATTCTTTGCTTAAGGTCTGCAATATAAGAATATTTGTCATTATCTTCGAATACTCTTTCAGTTTGTGTTACTTTGGATTTTGTCTTCTCCCCTGGATCCAAATTGAAATATTTGGAGGCGACTTCATCAATGCCTTTTCGCACGTAGTAAAAGTATTGCTGCTGTTTGGAACAGCCTCTGTGGGGAGGACTCATGGAAATATCATTTACAATGATATGCGCATGAAGGCATTTTCCTTTTCCGTCCGCTTGAAGAAAAATTACAGCCTGTCTATCTTTGTAATATTTTTTTACGAACGTCTTGCAAATCTCATTTGCAATTTCGATATGTTCTGGATTATTGGGATCAAGTTCTTTTTTTGAAAAACTGACGACAATTCTACGAGTCTGAACCTTATGGTTTTTCCGTGCCTTCTTCCAATATGGCTCCATTTGCTTCGCATATGGCACCCCCGGAATCATATTTATCGGAGTCACAAGAAGATTTCGCTGCGCATTGCCATTATGCCCCTTGCCTTCACAGTATTCTATTGAACTTGCTCCGTCCTTACATGGGCTGATTCTGGAAAACATAAAGTTCACCTGCTTTCTGAATTGCAGCATCCAGCCTGCTCATGATT
>JAEEGL012917140.1_pt1 | contig 12444 bp, 3 predicted proteins | sample 9134231 | NCBI WGS metagenome assembly JAEEGL01 (sample SAMN16246548, study PRJNA631951) | gut metagenome | biome: gut microbiome; feature: rumen; material: fiber-attached | host: Bos | place: Iran: Karaj | collected 2018-10 | reverse complement strand
GTCGGCGTGGCGAATGATGGCTCGCTTCCGGGGCTTGCCGACGCTCAGGGCGACTCAGAGTTCATAAGCGAGACGATCAAGATGCAGATGGACCCTGTGCCGGAGATCGACCTTTCGCTTCATGAGGAGGACGGCAAACGGTTCGTGGTCGTCGAGATAAAGGCAGGGGAGGAAACTCCATATTACACTTTTGTCAAAGGACATCGCGACGCGTTCGTCCGCATCGGCAACGAGAGTGTCAAGGCCAATGCAATCCAATTGAAGCGGCTTGTGCTGAAAAGCACGGGGCAAACCTGGGACGTCCTTGATTCGCCGTTTTTGCGCACGAACTATGCGTTTGACGCTCTGCGAGCGGCGTATTTCAAAAAGACAGAGATGCCCTTTGAGGAAAGCGACTTCAAATCGTTTGGCCTTGTCGGCAGTGATGGATTTCTGACGAATGCAGGAGCTCTGTTTGCCGACGATTCTCCAATTCGCCATTCGCGTTTATTCTGTACACGGTGGAGAGGTTTGACCAAGGCCGATGTGATGGGTGAATCTTTGGTAAGGGCCGTTGGCGACGTGGATTGGGACGTGGATAAGAACGTGGTTAGGATTTTGGACGTGGTTAAGGGCGATCCTCATGTCACGCAGCAAGAAATTGCGACCAGGCTGAACTTGTCGCTTCGAGGAGTGGAAGATATGATAAAGAGAGCTAGGGAGAAAGGATTCATCCGACGTGTCGGCGGCAAACGCTTTGGCCATTGGGAGGTCGTGAAGTGAGGCGGAACGGTATGAAAACGATTTTGAAACAGGAAGGAAAAGACAAATGACAAAGAAATTGATAATGATGGCGCGTGCGGCGTTGATTATGGTATTTGCGGCGACGCAATCCGCCGCCGCCACGGCAAAGAGCGGGAAATACGTATGGGAATACGAGGTGGAGAATGGCGTCGCCATAGTCACTTCCGTTGCTATCGGCAGCGACTGGGGCGTTTCTCTCTCAATACCGTCTTCACTTGGCGGCTATCCCGTAAAGGTGGTCGATTTAAGCGCGGTCATTGATGATCCGAATGACCTTGGCAGTAGCGGCTATGAAGAAGCAATTGTTTCTGTCACGGTTCCAAACGGCGTCACGAATATTGTTTCTCTCGCCGACCTTGAAAGTGTGACTTCCATATCTCTACCGTCAAGTCTTCTTGCAATCGGAGATCTCGCTTTTAGCGGTTGTGACGTGCTTCCTAAAATTACTATTCCCGCCAGTGTTGCGAAAATCGGGAACGGTGTATTCCGCAGTTGCAGTGCTTTGACTTCAGTCACCCTTGCGAGCGGAAACGCGAAGTTTACGATGCAGGGTGGGGCGCTCTACACGAAGGACATGACGGAACTCATAGAAGTGATGCCGTATGCGACGGGCGCATTCACGATACCGGGCAGCGTCAAATACATCCGCCCGGGAACTTTCTGGTCATCGAAAGTCGCCAGCGTTCATATTCCGGCCAGCGTCGTGGAAATTGGTAGTGATGCGTTCGCGAGAACGGACAATCTTTCTTCCATCACCGTTGCAGGCGGTAACTCAGCGTTCGTCGTTGAAGATGGAATTCTCTACAACGCATTGAAGACACGGCTCGTTCGTTGTCCGGTCGGTTATTCCGGCGATTACACATCCCCCTCTACGCTACAGTGGATGGATGACTATGCATTCTACAAGTGTACCTCGCTCGTGTCTGTTGTCCTGAACGTAGGCTTCACGGAATTCTGCGGCAGAAGCAGCGCGTCAAACGAATGCATGCCAAACAGCAATGTGTTTCGTAATTGCAATTCGCTTGAATATCTGTATTTGCCGCCAAGCATGGCACCAGTAACGCTGATCCTTTTGCCGTCCGCATGTGTGGTCGAGATGGCGAATAAAGCCTATGCTTTGGATATAGATGTGAGCCAAAAACGTTATTACACGGTAACGGATCCATCCTGCTGGGTTGCATTCGATCCTAATGGCGGGATATTAGAAGATCGCGTAAGGAAACTGTCATCTGGCGATACGTTGGGAATGTTGCCAGTGCCGGTGCGGCGAGGATGGAAGTTCGACGGGTGGTGGTTGTCTCCGTCTAGAGGCAGTGCCTCCGGCAATAGACAGATCAATGAAGACACGATGGTAACGCGCAACACCATATATGCAGCCCACTGGGTCGAGGACGCTTCCGGCGGCGGAGAAGAATATCCGGATCCGCCCCCGTCAGACACTTACTGGACTGTCACATTCGATGCGAACGGTGGCAGCGTGGGCGAGGAGACGCGCAGCGTCAAATCCAGCACGGCGGTAGGTACATTGCCAACGCCGAGCTGGCCTAGCCGTTCGTTTCTTGGGTGGTACACGGCGGCGAACGGCGGCACGAAGATATCCGCAACGACAAAGATTATCGGCGATGTCACCTATTACGCGCACTGGCAGCTGGACGATTATGGCGACGACTACCTAGTCGGCCATTGGTACGGCATCGAAGGCTCGGGATGTGAAGTCGCGCCATTTGAGGATGTCCGCCGCTACGCCGAGCGCGAGCATGTTCCACTTGTTGTTGTTTTCGGACATGCCGGGTGCAGCTGGTGCTACAGATATATTCAGCCAGCTATTGATGGTTTGACGGAGGATTCTTCCAGGAATGCGGTGTTCTTCGATTTTTACGCGCAGACGCGCGATGAATTGATGGAATCCTCTGCATACAGATGGGCTAATGAGATTGCACCGGGAAGTGGCGCAGTGAGTTGGCCGGAGGCGTTTTTATACTGGGTGCGCCCGGACGGAAGAAAAATCTGGCGGTCTAGGCATTACAGTCAGCTCGTCAATGGCGAGAGACGATCTATGAGGACGATAGAGGATGTCGAGTCGATTGTGGACGAACTTGATATTTATCGATACATTTATTTAAACAGGAACGAAGATGAATATCCTAAAGCCGATCTTCTGACGCTTCCCTTGGGCGACGGGCTGTACCAGCTCCCCACGCTTGAATGGGAAGAAGAAGGCAGGAAGTCGTTTGATGGCTGGTACACTGCGGCAAGCGGCGGAAGAAAGGTTACGTCGATTTCGGCCGGGTATGATGACATGGTCTTGTATGCGCACTGGCGCAATTGGGACGGGGCGGCGTATGTAACTGTCAGGACCATGCCTGGCCAGGAGGCGCTTGGCAAGGTGACTGGCGGGAATAGCAACTTCAAGTCTGGACAGAAGGTTGCCGTACGTGCGACGGCAAACAAGGGCGCGGCGTTCACGGGCTGGTACTTGAACGGAGAGTATGTCGCGTATACGCCAAGCTACACCTATGTAGCCACTGGCGATGCGGCAACGCTGGAGGCGGAGTTCATTGCGTCGGCAGACGACTATATCTATGTCACGGGCACTAATATGCATCTAGGGGTACATGAGCAGGTAGACGGCGACGTATTCGAGTTCTTCGACTCGGAAAGCGCCTCGATGGCAACCATGAAAATCACCGGATTGCCGCCTGGAGTGAAGTTTAATTCCGTGGCCGGTACCATCTCCGGAGCGCCGACAAAGGCCGGTGTGTATTATGTAACGTGCGCTGTTGCCAACGCAAACGGCTACAAGCAGTCCGCGATATCCGTGTGTACCGTTGGCTATGCGGACAATGGAGACTACGACAACATCGGCATAGACTGGGACGACCTAACGAACCAGGTATGTTACAATGAGGAGACAGGAGAACATGCGCTTCTCGAATGGGTCACTGGCGAGAAAATGCGGTTTGTACTTGACGACGTCATTCGTGATTACGAATATACCGTGACGGCCATAAGCGGGCTGCCGACCGGGCTGAAGGCGTCCAAGTGCCCCTACAACGCGACGTGCAACTACATGTTTTGCGAAGGAACGCCGACCAAGGCCGGGAAGTACACTATTACGGTGACGGCAAAGTCGATGCGGGATGGCCGCACCACGCGCAAGGCGGTGAAGACGATTATCGTCAGGGACGCGGGGAGCCGCTATCTGGACGTCGTATCGGCAGATTCCGAGCGCGGGACCGTCACTGGAGCAGGCGTGTATTCCGTCGGCTCGTCGGCTCGCATCTCTGCGAAACCTGCACGCGGATACTACTTCGCGGGATGGTATGGCGACTCCGAGGAGCCGTTCTGCGACACCGCGAGCGGTGAGTTCCAGCGTGCGAGCGACTCCGTTGTGGTCCGCGCGGGCACACCGGGCCTGATGGCGAAATTTGTCTCGAAGGAAGAAGATTACGTATATTTCGACTCTGACGACAGATGGGAGGTCAATACGTCGGGTTGGAGTGACTATCTGTCTTTTGGCGTATACAGCGAAACACCGGCAAAGGTGACAGCGAAGGGCATGCCTTCAGGCATGAAGTTCACGCAACGCGGCGACAGGTGCGAAATCGTCTGTCCCGACACGTCCAAGCTGAAGCCCGGGACGAGCGACGTTGTGTTCACGGCAAAAACGGCGACTGGAGTGACGGAGCTACACGTCTTGAGGATCGTCGTCCCGAATCTGCAGTCGTGGGTGTTTGATGGACTTGATTATTCCGATAGCGCATACCGGCTAACGTTAGGCGTAAGCGATGTTTGTTTGTACGACGCGTGGATGAGTGCGGAATATGACAGTTCCTACACTATTTCCGCTTCAGCGCTTCCGCCGGGTCTAAAATTTATGGCGAGGGATGGCGTGCTCTCATTGCATGGAACTCCGACGAAGGCGGGAACATACACCGTCACGCTTACTGCGAAGAGCCGTTGGGGAACGGAAAAAGCGACGATAACGATTACCGTAGACCCTCTTCCGGATTACGCCATCGGGACGTTCAACGGAGTTCTGATGGATTCTGGCGGGAATGTCGCGGGGCTTGTTACGCTTACTGCTTCGGCGAACGGCAAGATTTCGGCGAAGGTCGTTGCCGGGCCGTCGAACGGAGAAGTGTCAACGCATTCATACAGCTCAAATGGCTGGAATTGCGAAAGCGATGGCTTTTTTGACGCATCTTTCTATAAATCGTCAACTGGAGAATATTGTATGTTGACGCTCGAACCCGGCCACGACTGGAATGACGCCGGGCAGATGACCGGCTATTGCAGCATCGGAGGCGAGGAGTATGACGTGATGTTCATGCAGCGCGATCCGATCAAATCTGGTGTCTGGGAGGCGAAAGACATCGCCGCTAATCTTGCTCGTTTGGGAACATATTCGCTTGTATGCGATTATTTCGGGGGAGAAATGCGCTATCCCGAATACAGCGAGAGTTCAAACTTGCAACTTAAGGTCAACAAGACTACAGGCGTCGTTTTACTTGCCGGCAAGCTCTCCAGTTCGTCGGTTTCCGCGACGGCACCGCTGATGTTTGATGATGACGGGGCGTTCGTCGTATTCTACGTGCCAGTGAATGAGAAATGGTGTGCCATGACTCCTAATGGAATCGGGAAGTGTTACACGAAGCGGGTCTACTATCCGTTCACATTCCATTTTTGACATCACTTCGGGTGCGACGGAAACGGGCGGCGGTTACACGTGGACGTACCGCATCAACGGTACACGGAGGAGATTTTGGTATAATTTCAACAGGAATGTTGTTTCATGAAATCTGTTAATAAAGTGAATCATAAAGTGCGTGCGACTATGGTGCGCACAGAGACAGCCATGTCTTACGAAGAACTGGTTGACAAAATCGGCGTGGAATGGGAACGGGGCCGGAACAACGCGATCCGTGCGGTAAACATTGAATACGTGCAGACGAAATGGCGGATCGGGCGGTACATAGTCGAGTTTGAGCAACACGGGAGCGCAAGGGCGAAATACGGGACGGGTCTCATTGATAGATTGGCCCATGATCTCACGGCGAGGCATGGGCGTGGTTTCAGCCGAAGCAAGTTGATTTACGCAAGGCTCTTCTACATCGCCTTTCCAAAAAGTGCGACACTGTCGCACCTTTTGAGTTGGAGTCATTATCTTGAAATTCTAAAGGTGTCCGATCCAGTTGGACAGAAGTTCTATGCGCTGGAGTGTGCACGTTCGAACTGGGGTGTCCGCGAACTTCGACGGCAGATCGGCTCGTCACTCTACGAACGCTATGCCTTGAGTCGAGACAAGAAAGGTGTGCTGAAATTGGCGCAGAAGGGTGCGGAACCGTCAGCGCCTGATGAAACACTGCGCGAGCCGTTCGTTTTTGAATTCACCGGAATCAGTCCTGTAAAGCGCTATACGGAGAAGGCGCTTGAAGAACGACTTTGCAGCAGACTTCAGGACTTCATGCTTGAACTTGGCAAGGGTTTTGCGTTTGTCGGGCGGCAGTACAAGATGCTTATTGGCGCAAGTCAGTTCAAGGTTGATCTTGTGTTCTACAACTGGTATCTGAAATGCTTTGTCCTCATCGACCTCAAGCGTAAGGGCGTAACGCACAAGGATGTCGGTCAGATGAATCTGTATCTCAACTACTTCGCGGCGGAAATGTCCGCGCCAGCAGACAATCCGCCGATAGGAATAGTGCTTGGTTCTGTGCGTGATCAGGTCGTCGTGGAATACGCCATGCGAGGCATCACCAACCGCATCTTCGTGAGCCGCTATCAGCTCTATCTGCCGGACAAGGAGCAGTTCAGGCGCGAACTCGCCTATGCAATAGAGGCGGAAGAAGGACGTCGCGGCAGTCGGCAAAACGCGGCAAGGAAAGGCGGCGGGAAATGAGCGGGATGGTTAAAAGGGTTGAGAGGGATATGCCTCAACGAAATCGCCATCCACCAGATGCGTGTCCTCTCGCAAGTGGACAACCGCAATTTGCTGAAGTGAGGAACGGTAGGGCGGTCGCCCCGCGACCGCCGCAATGGAAAAGGTGATTTGAAAGGAATGCATGATGATGAAACAAAGTCCGAGTCTGTTTGGATATGCGACATCAGAACTGTCGCAGGATGCGTTTTTCGCATGGTTGATGGCGTGGGCCGATACCGGTTACGGTACAGATAAGGCAGAACATAAATTGGGGCGTAATTTCCTCACCTTGATCTTTGATCGCGCCGGGGTGGGATGTCCTGAAGGAGAAATGCATGTCACCGTGAAAACGCAATACGAGAAGATTGATGTCTTCTGCACGGTGAACGAACAGGCGGCCATCATTTTCGAGGACAAAGTCAATACGGCGGAGCACGACGACCAGTTGGCACGATATCGGAAAATTATCGAGAAGCAAGGCAAGTACGACAACATAATCACCGTATATTGCAAGACCGGCGACGAGTGCCGCCTTGGCATCAAGAAGAAGACGTCAAAAATCCCGGTCATAATCGACAGGGGAGATCTTCTTGAAATGTTCCAAAGCAATACGGGGCGAAATGCGTGCGATGCCAATGTCATAATTGCCGATTACGCGAACCACATCGAAAGTATCGAACGCAGCGTGCTGGCATACGCCACAAAGCCGACTGACAAATGGGGCTGGTACGAATGGATCGGTTTTTTCAAAAGGCTTGAAGTCCGCATGGCTTCGATCGATCCTAAAGGATTTGGATGGGATTATGTCCCCAATCCATCAGGAGGATTCTTGGGGTTCTGGTGGAGTTGGCATGGGGTCGAAGGTGGAGAGGTCTATCTGCAGTTGGAAGAAGGCAAAGGCTGCTTCAAGGTCGCAGTAACGAATGGAGATCCGCAAACACTCAAATGTACTTGGAGCGAGCGGTTGGTGAAGACGTCCGCCGCCATGGAAGGATTGCCGTTCAAAGTCGTCCGTCCCAAAGTGTTGCGTGTGGGATCGTATATGACGGTTGCGGTGCTCGACAGAGACTACAGGATTGAAAAGAACGGTCTTCTCGATCTTGAAGCGACACTTGCAAATATTCACAAGATGGAAGAGTTGGTGAATAAAGCAGTTCTGGAATACAGAAAGGAGTCCGCGTCATGAATCTTTGGACACGTTTCACTCTGGCCGTTAGCATTACAGTGGGCGTGATAACAGGTATATTACCTGCGTTAGCCAGCACTGCAACAGTCAACGGCATCACTTGGACGTACACCGTATCGAACGGTGCAGCCTCGCTTGGCGAAGGTTCGTCGTCGTCCCCGGCTGTTCCGACTTCAACCCAAGGTACGATAACGATTCCATCCTCTCTTGGCGGATATCCGGTGACGAGCATCGGGAAATGGGCGTTCCATGATTGCAGTGGTCTTACGAGCGTGGCGATCCCTGACAGCGTGACGAGCATCGGGGAGCGAGCGTTCAACAATTGCAGCGGTCTGACGAGCATTGCGATACCGAACAGCGTGACGAACATCGGGTGGTATGCGTTCACCGCTTGCAGCGGTCTTACAAGCGTGACGATTCCTGACAGCGTGACGCGTATTGGTGGTTCTGCGTTCGGGAGTTGCAGTGGTCTTACGAGCGTGACGATTCCAGATTCGGTGACGAACATCGGGAATTCTGCGTTCGAGGCTTGCAGCGGGCTTGAGGAGATCACCTTGCCATTCGTCGGTGCCCGTCGTGGCAACACTGAAAGTTCTGATTCGATTTTCGGCTATATCTTCGGCACGTCGTCCTATGCTGGCGGCACAAAAACAATTCAACATTTTTCCTCCTCCTACTACTCCTCCTACTACATCCCGTCAAGTTTAAAGAAGGTTGTGGTGACTGACGAGACGGTTTTAGGATATGGCGCGTTCTTCGGTTGCAGCGGTCTTACGAGTGTGACTATACCAGACAGTGTTGCGAGTATCGGGTCTGTTGCGTTCGCCGGCTGCAGTGGGCTTACGAGCGTGACGATACCGAATAGCGTGACGGACATCGGGAATTCCGCGTTCTCTGGATGCAGTGGTCTTACGAGCGTGGCGATCCCTGACAGCGTGACGAGCATCGGGGAGCGAGCGTTCAACAATTGCAGCGGTCTGACGAGCATTGCGATACCGAACAGCGTGACGAACATCGGGTGGTCTGCGTTCTCTGGCTGCAGCTCTCTTACGAGCGTGACGATTGGTAACAGCGTGACGAGCGTTGGGCCTTCTGCGTTCTCCGGCTGCAGCGATTCACTTTTCGACACTACAACGATTCCCGGCGTTAAGCTTGTGGATGGTTGGGCGGTTGGATACACAGATTCACTTTCCTGTAATTTGAATTTGACGGGCGCTCGTGGCATTGGGTCTTCTGCGTTCTCCGGCTGCAGCGGACTTACGAGCGTGACGATCCCTGACAGCGTGACGAGCATCGGGTCTTCTGCGTTTTCCGGCTGCAGCGGACTTACGAGCGTGACGATCCCTGACAGCGTGGCGAGCATCGGGTCTTCTGCGTTTTCCGGCTGCAGCGGGCTTGAGGAGATCGTCTTGCCATTCGTCGGTGCCCGTCGTGGCAACACTGAAAGTTCTGATTCGCTTTTCGGCTATATCTTCGGTACGTCGTCCTATACTGGCGGCACAAGAACATTTCAATGTGCTTCCTCTTCCGACTTCTTTTATTACTACGTCCCGTCAAGTTTAAAGAAGGTTGTGGTGTCTGACGAGATGGTTTTAGGATATGGTGCGTTCTACGACTGTAGTGGGCTTACAAGCGTGACGATTCCTGACAGCGTGACGGACATCGGGAATTCCGCGTTCGTTGGATGCAGCGGTCTCACGAACGTGACGATACCGGACGGTGTGACGAGCATCGGGTCTTCTGCGTTCTCCGGCTGCAGCGGGCTTACGAACGTGACTATACCCGACAGCGTGACGAACATCGGGTCTTCTGCGTTCTTCCGTTGCAGAGGGTTGAAAGATGTCACGATTCCGCAATATGTGTGTGAACGTAGAATGTCGTCTGTATTCCCGTCGGCGTATCAAACGATAACGAATATTGTCATTTCAGAAAGCGTTACGAGCATCGGGTCTTATGCGTTCTCCGATTGCAGCGGGCTTACGAGCGTGACGATACCGGACGGTGTTACGAGCATTGGGAATTCAGCATTCTCTGGTTGCAGCGGTCTTACGAGCGTGACGATACCGGATAGCGTTACGAACATTGGGCAGAGCCCATTTTTCGATTGCGCTAACCTTACAAATGTAATAATCGGTTGCGGCATTACAGATATCGGGCAGACTATGTTCTCGAGTTGTTACAATTTGAAAAGCGTCACCATTCCCGACAGCGTCACGAACATTGCGGATTATGCGTTCGCTGATTGTACGAATCTGCAGACGGAAGTGCAAGGCGGCTACAAGGTGATTAATGGATGGGTTGTCGGCTATACGGACGAGGCGGACGAGACGATCCCAGATGCCGATAGTCTGAAGGGGATATACGGCGGGGCGTTGAAGGGATGCACTGCGCTTAAGCGGCTTGAGTTTGGCGACAGGGCGCGGCTTGTATCCATCGGCGCGGAGGCGCTGAAGGGTTGTACGGAGCTGAAGACGCTTGTTCTGCCGCCGAGCCTTACGCGGATCGGCAATGAGGCGTTCATGGGCTGTTCGTATCTCGACGACGTGATCGTCCCCGGAAGCGTGAAGAGCATCGGCGCGAGGGCGTTCGAGAACTGCACCGGTTTTACGTATGCGCAGATCGAACATGGCGTGGAGTCCATCGGCGAAGAGGCGTTTTACGGGTGTTGGCGCATCACGGAGGTGGATGTCCCGTCGTCCGTCTCGTCGATTGGACAAAACGCCTTTGGCGGCGACAGCTCGATAACCAAGGTCGCATTGCGCGGCGACATCCGGCAGATGTCGCAGATATTCGCCAACTATCAGTCGATCCGCGAGGCGACGGTCAAGACGGGGAGAGGTTCGCTTGTGGACGGTCTTTTCAGCGGATGCAGCAGCCTTGAAACGGTCAGATTCCTAGGGGACTGTCCGGCCTTGGTGAACAACGGCGCGAATATCTACCAGAACGCGAATTGGAGTCTCGTCACGTACGTCTCGAAGGATTCGACGGGATGGGACGGAACGGCGGGATCGCATACTCTTCCGATGGCATGGCCGCTTGTCGGCAGTTATCGCCGCGACATAACGTATGCGGACGACATCAGCGCGCCGCATGACGTAGTGTTCGACGCGAACGGCGGAACGCCGAAGACGCAGAACGTCGAACAGCGTTCGGAGACGCCGTTCGTTCTGCCGAAGGAGCCGACGCGCGCCGGCTATACGTTCGCCGGCTGGTGGACTGAGAAAAACGGCGGCGTGAAGGTGACGGAAGACACTGTATTTATCGAGGGAGTGTACGCACATCTCTATGCGCACTGGGTCAAGCTTGGGCAGGTTGTTCTCGAAGGTGTGTTTAGCGGGACTGGTAAGGTTTCGCTAGATGAGAACGGCAACATCGTGGTGGTGTTGACTGTTGACGTGAGCGGGACGGTGGAGATTCCTGATAACGTGGGGGCGGTGACGATTGACTTGAACGGGCATAGCATGGTTGGGAATGGCGGCGGTCTCGGGGAGACCGCCCTACCGGATGGACCGGCGATTCGGATTGTGAAGGGCGATGGCGCGGGCGAGACGACGCGGCTCGTCATTGCCGATACGTCGGATGGTGAGAAGGGGCAGATTGCCGGCGGCGGTGAGAGCGCGGGTATCGAGGTTGTGGAAGACGCCGCGACTGGCGTGAAGCTTGACGTGGAAGAGGGCGTTGGCGTCTTCAACGGCGACGGGAGCGAGCAGGAACTTAAGCCGAAGCTCGTGGGAACCGGCAAGGTGACGGTGCCGAAGACGTGGAAGGTCGGGCAGAAGGTGACGTGGAAGGCGACTGCCGACAAGGGCAGCGTGTTCGCGCGCTGGGAGGGTCCGCTCGTCGATTCGCTGAACCTCACGAGGAACGAAAGGCGCAATCCGTCGCTCGCGTTCGCCGTGCCGGAAGGCTTCGAGACGAATATGGTGACGGCGGTGTTCCTGCCGATAGATGATGACGGATTGGGCGCGCTTGGGATTGGGGAAACGGACGCGAACGGGCGAGCCGCCCGTTCTACTGGTGGGGACGTGCTGCTTGAGAAAGGCATAGCGACGAATCTGTGGGTGACGGACGATTCGCAGTCGCATGTCACGGCCACGGCGAGCGGATTGCCGACGGGGCTGAAGTTCGACGCGAAGAAGATGTGCATCACTGGCGCGCCCACGAAGGGTGGCGTCTATTGGGTGCAGATCAAGGCGAAGAACGCCTACGGCTACCAGTGGGCGGAGAACGTGAAGGTGACGGTCTCCGGCGACGGCAAGGAGGCGAAGGAGCCGAAGCTGACAAGGACGGCGTACCATCCGCTCACGGTGATCTGCGCCACGGAGGGCGGCACGGTGAGCGGCACGGGAGTCTATGCCGAAGGCAAGAAGGTGACAATCAAGGCAACGGCTACGAAAGGGCATGTGTTCGCGGGATGGTACGAGACGGCGGCGGAGGCGCAGCGTGGCGGTCACGCGGGACGCGTGACCCTGGCGGCGTCGATGAGCGTGGTTGTGCCGGAGATGCGGTATGTGTTCGCCAAGTTCGTGACGGCGAAGGAGGACATGGACAGCAT
>JAEEGL012041332.1_pt1 | contig 12444 bp, 15 predicted proteins | sample 9134231 | NCBI WGS metagenome assembly JAEEGL01 (sample SAMN16246548, study PRJNA631951) | gut metagenome | biome: gut microbiome; feature: rumen; material: fiber-attached | host: Bos | place: Iran: Karaj | collected 2018-10 | reverse complement strand
CGTTCCTGCGGTCACTGTCTTGGTTTGTGTCGGTGTCGTTCCTGCGTCCACCCCTGCTTGGTACACATCGTCTATAGCGTTGACCATCTGAGGCGGTGTATAAGTATCACTTCCACCTGTCTTGCTTCTTATCTTATTTGCAAAGGCTGTGAATAAATCTGTTAATGCTGACATTTTCCACCTCCTTAATAGCTTGCTGTCAGTGCTGACGTAATAGCCGTGTTAATCGCATCATCCACATAGTCGGCAATTCCACCCGCTGTTGCTACGTCACCATTCGGGTCATAGATAGCCGCCAGCATATCACCACTTCCTGAGCCGTCCATCACATCAAAACTCTGTCCTGTGGGATGATCTTTGTCTGTGATGGTTACACGGTGTCCTCCTGCAATGGATGAAACTGTCACCTCAGGGCTGAAACCATCTGCACCAGCGGGGCCTGTCTGTCCAGTCTGCCCGGTTTCTCCTGTATCTCCTTTTAAGCCTTTAAGACCACTAAAAGCCAGCGCAAAGGAAGGATTCTCAGCTGTTCCACTCTTGTTAACAGTCACAGATGGATTGTCGCTTGATACTGCATCAGCTGTGGCTGTCATGGTGATGTTCGGTGTTGCCCCGGTTGCCCCCGTCTCACCTTGGATTCCTTGGATTCCCTGCTCACCTTGGATTCCCCGCTCACCCTGCGGCCCTTGGATGCCTTGGATGCCCTGAGGGATGCCAAAGTTAAAAATCGCATCGGTGCTGGTTCCTGAGTTTGTTACAGTTGCCGGTTGTCCTGCTTCAAGAGTCGTAACCGTTCCCACGTTCATAGTGATACTTGCATCAATCCCGCTATCCTTGTAGGAGCCTGTGATCGTATCATACACATACCAGTTGCCATTGGCTCCAATATACGGTGGATTAGCTGACCATGCCGCTGCTTGGCTTGCAGAATTTGCCGCCTGTGTCGCACTGTTTGCTGCATTGGTGGCTGATGTAGCCGCCTCTCCTGCCTTTGTTGAGGCTGTCTGTGCACTTGTGGCCGCTTCACCTGCTTTAGTGCTTGCGGTACTTGCGCTTGTTGAAGCCTCACCTGCCTTGGTGCTTGCTGTAGATGCTGACCCGCTCGCCTCGCTTGCTTTTGTGGTTGCCGTACTTGCGGCAGCTGTTGCGGTGGCGACTGACTGATTAATGGTCTGTATAGCTGGCTCGATTATTTCCAAGCCCTCGATGATTGCGGGGACATCTTCCATGATTGTTCCGGCTAGATCAATGACACGGTCATCAATGTCGCTTAAGCCCTCGGAGATTGCGTTGAGTTCATCTTCATTGATTGACGGAGTTGTATTGTTATGCCACTGATGCTCAGTTTTGTCGTAAATCTTAGGTAAAGCCATCTTGTACCTCCTTAGAAAATATCAAGAGTGCCATTGATATAGGTGTCTTGTAGGTTCTGTATTCCTTTGAGCTGCCTCTGTAAGACATAGCTTGTATAGCTCTCTCCGTTAAGTGGTATCTCTATCTCGTCACCTGTCTCAAGGTACGGAAGTCCAGCGCACCACATTTCAAAAGGGAACCACGTCATGTCCTGCATCTTGGCAACCATGGCCTCTGCATACTCGGCGACCTGCTCGGCAGTCCAAACAAGGTTACGGAATAGCCAGTTGTCAGACATATTGTAGTCGTCTGTGCCGTCATTGTTGACTGTCCTTTGGAGCGTAAAGTCTTCCTCTTGCTGGTCTTCGTTCAAGCCCTTATATGTGATGATAAGATACCGCCATTTGTGGATGTTTCCCTCATCAGCCCAGAGCTTGGAATACATCGACTTGAATCCACTCAGCGCCGCTCCATCAGGATAAAGGTCTGTTGCAGGGAAAAGGCTGTCGGCAGGGTAAAGCCGTGAGTGATTGAGTTCCACACCACTAAAAAGATCCGTTTCCCGATCAAGTTGTCCATATTGACAAGCCGTTTCATAAATTGCTGAGGTTATATCTCGCAGTGTAAAGTCAGGAAGCTCACCCACAGTAACCTTTACTTTTTCAGCATCGTTTAGATTAACTGTTCCGCACGTCAAGGCATCAGTTATGTTACTCTGAAAATCCCCTTCCGGCGGGTCTGAGGCTTCAAAATCGTTCCCATTTTCATATTTAATAGGATATATCCACACCGCAGCGGAGCTTGTTTTACTTGAGTCTAGCCAGTACCTGTTATCCCATGTTAATTCTCCATAAGGAATCTTGGCAAACACCGGCTCCGTACCAGATGAAAACTGAGCAAACAGTCCATCAATACGATATGGATAATTTATTTCAACAGTTGCCTCTCCTTCTTTCATTGTCAAAAAGAAATCGTCTATGGTTCCCGCAACAGTGTGCGTGATCCCATTTTTCTCTTCGTAGTCATACTGAACTGTCGAATACTTCTCTGTCGTTCCATTGCGCTGCACCTCAATACCACAAAAATCACAGAAGTTTCCATTTTTGCATATATAATCAACGATCATGTTTCCTGTGACCATTCCACCTGTAAAAGGTGACGTGATAACAGTGGTTCTAAGTTGTGCGCCATCAATTATATCTTTAAGACGTTTTACCGCATGGGCCTCAAGCACTGAAAGTTTACCGAAATTCTGATATATAGTCCATGTATCGCCTGAGCTGGTGGAGTCATAAGTCACACGTCCGTTTATAAAGTACAAATAAAGCGGAGTCGATAAAGATGGATCATCCTTTGTGTTATACATATAAGCGGATAATGGAGTTTCAATTCCATAAAGTGCTGTAAAGTATAAAGGGATGCCGTTCATCACATAATCAGTACCGCCAATGTTTGAATCTTCTGCATTTATGGGCCACAACCTTTTTTGTATTTGGTATTCATCCAGCAAGTAGTCTTGGATATCTACTAACATTACCCTATCACTCTCAGTAAAAGCGTCTTCAAGTAATGAGTTTGCTTTTGCATCCAAATACTCACTTTGTAGCTTGTTGTAGCACGTTGCCTTAATTATTCCCGTGGAGGCCTGCCTTGAGCACTTCTTCACATCAAAGAAGCCCATCGGGATTGTATAAGGCTCATCTGCTCCGTACTCCACATCTACAAAAGCCTGTACCCTCTTGCCTGTTATATTTGGCTTATTGAAGTATTGAAACTCAAGAGAACTGCCCTCGCAGAGTCCAACCTTCCACGTATCACCCGAGCACATGCGTTCGTCAATGCTGACGGACTCGCTCACGAGGTTGTCGTTGTCGATCGTGAAGTCCTCAACCTCTGTCGATGTAGTAACTATTCTGTCTGTTGTGGTTAATCCTATTTCGCCATCTTGCGGGCCTTGTGTAATGTATATCTGTGTTCCCACATCAAGAATCCCATAAGTAATTTCCAAATACGCATCTTCTTCTGTTCCAACATTAAATGTAAATGGCTGCCTGGCATTTGAAGGCCATTTTACCCACCCTATAAATGTCTGAGCGGTTTCTGCTTTGGGAGCATGAAGCACCACCAACTTGTTAAAATCACAGGCCTCGGTCAATGTATAACTAGGAGTCGTAGTGTTGAGCGTGGTTAAGTCATTATACTCAACCGTTACATCAGTCCTATACACCACAAACCTATAATTCTTTTTATACGTCCCCTCTCGGAGTGCGTCTTTTACTTCTACAGGTACGTCTATCATGGAATTACCTCTCTGTTATGGTTATTTCCAGAACATCAATAAAAGAGCCATCTCCGGCTCTGTCATGCCTTACGTTCTCAATGCTGTAATATGCCTCGATTGCTTCAAATACACCCTTATCCAAGACATAGACACCAATAGTCACAACTCCATTATTGACCCCGCCATTCCAAACAGCCAGGAAGTCCGTCAGAGTGATTGAGTTGCTACGATTGGAGCATACAACTTGAAACTTCCCTTTTATCTTCTGGGCAATGATGACTCTATGCTCCAGCATATTGCCATCCATCCATGACTCGTATGTATCTGAGGAGTCCATCTGATAGGACCCCTCGACTATGTAATTGGTTATATTCGTATTATTAACAACTACCTGCATAGCTTCTCCTTATATTGCTGATAACACTGAATTAACACCAACTAACTGTGTATTTCTAACAGATTCCCTCTGCATGAGGCGGAAGAGCCTTCCTGCGTCTCCGTCCAGAGTGATATTCACATTGCCGCCCTCGGCGATCCTTGGAAGGTATGTAGATAATAATTGATAGATGGTGTCGCTCGCTGATGTGTCATAGCTTGCCCCTGTCGCATCTGGTATGGAGTCGGCTGTTACTCTTGAACTAAGCACCATATCTGTGGTCATGTCATCAATGGCACTGTTCACAGCTCCCATGCCCTTCTCAATACCTTCTGCAATTCCGGCAGGAATCCACTGGCCTACCTCATTAGCGAACACCTTGGAAGGTGACTCGATACCGAGAAGGCTCTTAACACCACCGACAAGCCCGGAGATCTTCTCTCCAAACCAATTAACAAGCCCCTGCCATGCGTCAGAGATACCCTTTTTGATGCCTTCAACTATCTGCTTGCCGACATCCAGGAATGACTTAACCTTTTCTAGGATCTTAGTCTTGAGGTCGCTAATAATCTGCTGACCTTTTGCCATCAATGAAGGACCATAGGTCTGTATTGCTGTCCTAATGGTCTCAATTATCTGCTTTCCAGCTTCTAACAGCTTAGGTATTGCATTTATTAAAGCAGTCAGGAACGATGCAATAATAACAGGTGCTTTTTCAATCAAAATAGGGATAGCCTGTATAAGTCCTGTGGCAAGTCCAATCATGAGCTGTATGGCTGCATCAATCAGTAGGTCGATATTATCAACAAGATACTGAGTGATAGCAAGCACAACCTCTACAATCGTAGGGATAAGCTCAGGAAGAGCCTGAGCAAGCCCAAGGGCAAGTTGTAAGATTATCTGCGTTGCCGCCTGGATCAATAACGGCAGGTTTTCGATTATCATGGTGCCCAGGGATGTCACAAACTCGATTATTGACGGAATCATTGTAGGCAGTGCTGATAACAGACCCGTTGCAAGCTGTTCAAGGATATCCACTCCAAGGCTTAACAGTGTCGGAAGGTTCTGAATGATTGCATCACCTAAAGCAGACACGATTGTTGTGCCGACCTGCAAGAGTCCGGGCAATGCTTCTGTCAGCTTGGTTGCTATACTGTTTACTCCCTCGGATATCATGCCAAGACCCTGCTCTGAATTGCCCGAGAAGATCTCCGTCAAACCACCCATAACAGTGGTGATGCCAGGTAAGAACTCCGCCATCAGATTCCTTGAAAGACCGCTAAAAGCTGTCTGCATATCCTGCAACTGATCCTGATAAGCAGCTGCGGCCTTGACCGCATCATCACTCATGACTCCGCCAAGCTCTTTGACACGATCTCTCATGGCCTGTGTATCTTCTGCGGAAGTGTTAAGGAGTGCGCCTAGCTCTGTGGCACCTCTTCCCAAGAGCTGTCCTGCAAGATAGGTCCTCTGTGTGGTGTCCTCAACATTCTGCAAGCCTGCAATTGTAGCTTCAAATAACTCTTGTTGAGACATATTGGCGACTTCTTTTTGTGAAAGCCCAATTTTTTGAAAAGCCTTGTTGCCACCCTCTGCCGCATTGGCGAGAGTTTTCATGGATGCCTTCATGGTCTCCATGGACGTGCCCGAGTGCTGCATGACTGCATCCCATTCCTGGTAGGCCTCTGCTGTGAGTCCCATTTTCTGACTCATCTTGTCGATATTGTCGCCATACGAGGCAACATCCCCGGAAGCACTCACAAAAGACGCACCGAGTCCGACAATGGCAGCACCACCAGCGGCAACAGCTCCCGCCATAGCCTTGGCAGTTCCACCAATGACCGAACCAAAGCCAGAACCGAAAGACTTTCCGGCTGACTTTCCTGCGCTGTCGGAAGCATCACCAAGCTCACTCTTCAATTTTCCAGCCACACCCTGCATTGTTGGCTCAATTTGCACATAAGCGGTTGCGATTGTATCAGCCATCTTGTCGCTCCTTCATTTTCTTGCTTCGCCATTCCTCAAAGGAGTCTGCACTACTAAATGCCATCAGCTCATCCTTAGGCTTCTTGGTCGATGTCAGATCTTCAAACAATGACTTGGGCTTTTGTGCGCCCTTCTTATGCCCTTGCTTAAAGGCTATTATTTGCAGTGCATCAAAAATTAAAGCCAGCATCTTCTGCTCGTATGTGAGCGTCTGTTTGCTGACTTTCATCATTACCCTTGAGTTTTCCCTCAGGCCTCTTGTCAAGGTCGCCACCAGGCTAACAGGAAGCGCCGTATAATCAAAAATGCCGTAGGTTTCCGCAAGGTCACATATTAAAAGATCCTCGCAATCATTTATTATGTCTGCGAGGAAGACGAGTTTTTTAAGCCAATTACCTCAAAGATATCATTCAGCTCTTCCATGAGTGCAGGTGAGTCTGCTACTCCGTCATGATGATAGGCCACCTCGTTCATGAACGTAACAAGCCCATCACCTGAGCCGAATATTACCTCTAACAATGAATAAACGGCATCAGACACCTTTTCCACGTCTGCACTGCCGTCTTTATACTTCCGCATATTGCGGATATAATACATAACTCTGTTGTCATCTTTGACACGCTTATCAATAGCGAACTTTATGCCGGAGCGTGTCTCCCCGGTAACGATATTATTATTTGTGGGTTCCATACATCAGTCTCCTTTAGTGTGTGGTTATGCGCTTGCACCAGCGCCTTCAAGATACTCGTCATGAGTCTTGCCATTGGCATCAGGATAAGCGCTTACTGTGATACCGTAGCCGATAGGGTCAGAATCGTTGTAAGTTATTGCCTCACGAGCTGTAACTGCTCCGTCAGCAACGACAATTCTTTTGGCCTTGTTTCCTCTGAGCGCCAGGTCAAACACCCAAACAGCCTCAACAGGATCCTCTGCCTTGACAGAAACATGAGCCGTCCCGTTGGCTGCAACAGTAACATTGCTGTCGCCATAAACAGCCTTAAGCACATCAACGTTTTCCGACTCGATGAGAGTAAGCGCAAAGTTGTCATTGAGCTCGTTGAGTGATCTGTACACGATCATTCCGCCCCATGCTTTGATTGACGATACGTCCATATCGTTGGCATTCTCAAGGCCATCCTCGGAAACATATCCTAGACATACAAAAGCGCTACTCAGAGCTGTTGTGGCATCGGTGGGAAGAGTTGTCCCAAGGGGTGCCCTGAACACTGCGCCGCTGATCTTGGGCTTGCCCGTTGATACATTGGTAGCTGTATTACCCATTGTTATACCTCCTTAATAGTGGGTGATTACATAAACACCCTGATATCTGTATTGTTTTGTGCTTTGGTCTGTGAAGTTATAAAGAGAATTAAGACGAACCCCGGCAACATCATCCAACTCTGGGAGTGTTTCAAGGATTACCTCGTCAATCTCGTAGGCAAGATCCGCCGCACGTTCCATAGACTGAGCATAGGACTGCACCGCCATGGTTGTGGTTCTTACTTGGTCCCTCATGCTCTGCCCTGTGTTCTCCAAGATGTAGAACTCATCGGGCGGATTCTCGGGGATTTCCATGTAGAGTGGAGCATCTAGCCCAGCATTATCTAAAAAGCTAAGTATTGTACTTTCAATCATGACTACGCTCCTTTAGTCATCTTTAAACCAGAAGAGCTTAGAGCCTTAAGAAGTGAGTTGTTTTTGTAGTTGTCCTTTGCAGCTTCTTTGGAATCCGGGTAAACATTACACACTGCAATCCAGTTAATAGTGCGAACCTCGGCGGCATAACCTTCTCCGGCATTACTTGCCACAGAATCGCCTGCCGCTTTTAATACGCTCTGGATGCCATCGCCCTTCATTACTGCATTTATTCCAGGCATATTAAGCTTAATCCCTACTTTCCCCATAAGACTCGCACCTCACTTTCATGTGCCACGGAAGCGGCGGAAGATTCTCCTCTATGCCTGTGATTGGAAGCCCGAAGGTCTTACACTTGAATGTATGTCCATAGGCATCCGACCACTCAACTATCTTGTTGATCCAGTCGTGGGTGTCGCCCTTTGGGATCCCAAGCATATAGGATATCTTTTTCCCATACATTGAGACTGATGAGGTTATGTCGTCTGTGGAAGGTTCTCCGACAAGGACATTCTCAACCTCAACAGGCACGAGTGACTTTATCGGGGCATTAAAAGAGTCATACCCGGTAATTGTTTCCTCATATAAGGTTACTGTTGTCCCTCTGATTTTTGCCATGTCCAAATCACTCCCATCTGCTGCTGCAAAAGTCCCAACTTCCGCAAATCATTCTTAAGGATTGAGTTAGCAATTCCGCCACCTGCAACGGCATAAGTACCACTCCAGGAATACCCAAGCGCTGACTGTGACTCCTGTGTCATGGCATCACCTTCTGTGGACTGCCTCAAGATACGGCAAACCACATCAACAGTGACAATCTTAAGCATTGACTCATAGGCGGCATCTTCCGCCTTCATTTCGTCAAGATCCTTGCCAACACCTTTTGCAATTACCCTCAACTCATCAGAGACTAAGGGCAAAAGAGCATCTGCCCTCGTCTGCTCCGAGCTGGTCAAAGGTCTCCATAATGTACTTATATCCTCTACTGTGGCGAAAGCTGTACTCATTTCTTTACCCCTCTTTTTGCGGGCTTCTTAGGTGTTTCAACTTCTTTTTTCTCCTCTATTGGAACACGAGGCTCCAACCTCTCAAGGTCAGAGCCCACGCATACACAATTAGATTCAAACTCTATGCCCGTTATCGTGTTTCGATACTTATATAGCATAGCGCCTCCTTTTTTCATTAAGCTGATGCGCCAGACTTAACGATAGCAAAAGCGCCAGGTGCAAGGATGCCCCATCCAAGATAAGCCTCAGCTCTGAGGTATACCTGGTTGTGTCCCTGAAGGTCGCCAGCATCAGCATCGTTGTCAGGATTGCCGTACTCGATAACCTTAAGAGGGATCTCCTTAGCAAAGCCCCATCTGAAGTAATCTCTGAAGTTTCCAAGGATTGCCTTGTCTGCATTTCCGCCAAAGCTAACTGTGCTGTTTGAATCAGCAGGAAGTCCGTTGATGGCGCCAACTGTTGAGCCCCATCCAAGCTCAGGGAACATAGGCTCGTAAGAAGAGCTGCCCTTCTTAAGCTGTGCAAGAGCTGTCTTGAAAGCAGGAGCCATTGCAAGGCCTGTTACTTCGTGCTCAGCAGCCTCAACAAGTGCAATAGCAGATACAACATTGTCCTGAGGAGCGCTTGAGTCATAAGTAACTGTGTTAGATACAAGAGCATCAAAGCTCAGAGAAGAGATGGAAGCGGCGGAGCTTCCTGTTCTGGGGTTAACCCCATGGAAAGCCATGATATCAAGTGCTCTAGCTGTCTTAGCTGCGAAGCCCTCAGCGAAAGCCCTGAGATACTGGATCCTTGCCTCCTCAGAAGCATACATGAGCTCATCAGATACCCTCATGCCGTACTCGATCTTAACAGGAGTGATGGTTACAGGAGTGATGGTAGCGCCGCCGTTTGACTTTGCGCCATTCTCTGCAACAAGATCTGCCTCTTTGTCAAAATTGAATGTGAACACCTTCTCTCCGTTGAACGGAATGGGAGAAGCGCCTGACAGTCTGGCAAGAGATGATTTACCTCTAACCATGTTGAACATTTCGTTTGTAAGTTCTACAGGGAAAAGACTTCCCTTTGCAAGTGTGTTACCCATAATATTCCTCCTTTATTGTTCGCTGCGCATCTGCTCGGAAAGCTGTGCAAGCAATCCATACATCGCAGCATCTTTTGTAGTTGCAGGAGCGTGTGCGCTCTTCACCTCCGTTGTGCGGAGTGGTGCTGTTGAGGTGGGCTTGATAATTGCGGATAACGACTCGGCATCCTTTTTCAGCTCTTCCTCATTGCTTCCCATAAGCCTTCCGGCTATCTCAAGGGGAAGCCCAGCCTCGTGAGCGACCTTGCTCTTAAGTAGAGAGGTTTCTGCCTTTGTGGCCCTCTCCGTCAGGTCAGAGACAATCTTGTCATGATCCTTTAGCTTGCCATTAGCGCTCTCAAGAGCCTTCTGGACCTCATCAAGCCTTTTTTCATATTCGGCCTTAAGGTCTGCAACCTTTTCCGGGCTTAAGTGCTCTTTGTACATTTCCGCAAGCTCACGATCCTTCTGAGCCAGTCTCTTCTGAATAATCTTGTCCAGCTCTTCCTGTGTCTCAATTACCTTAAAATCGTTCATTGTGTTTCCTCCTCTTTTACCGTTGAGTAACGTAGTTTTTTTATTAAAAAAGCACCCACGTGAAGGGATGCCCTTTAACAACTAAATCCTTGTGACTTCTTTTTTTCTTTGCTCGTGGCGGCAAGCCAATAAGCTAATATCATGGACTCCATGACTGCAATATCCTGTGTCTCCACAAGTGAACTGTAGCCGAACCCGCCCTTGGAGCCGATAAGCCGCTTTTTGCAGTTCGTCACGACCTGGGTGAGTGTTGGTTGTCCCATGTGGCATAAGCTACGGCTATAAAGAGCCTGTTCAAACATTGAATTGCCCTGGATAATCTCGGCTACTGTCGGCAGGATGACCTGCTTCTTTAGCTTAAAATCCTTTATCTGATTGGCGAGAAGCTGCTGACCGCTTGCTCCGTCAATGGCAATCTTGTTGACTTTGGGGTTGTTGATGTACTCAAAAATCCAACCATTCCCCGCTCTTACGGAAGTACAGTCGATTGTCTCAACGAATATCTTGCCATCTTGTGTCTTGGCGGCTAAAGACAAAGCACAATTAACTCCATCTCTGCCGTATTTGATACCAAGGAAGCGCTCTTCCGTAAGTTGCGGCAACTTGCAAACCTTAAGCTCATCCCAGTCTGTCTCGGAGATTTCTGACTTTTGGTTAAATGTGCACCAGAAGCCCAAGCGCTGGATGTTAAAGTCGAGCACTCCGTTCTTGAGTTCGTCTTTTATCTTGCGCTCCGTCAGAATCGAGCCGAATGAAGGATTATATCGCTTGTATGTCTCAATATCATTAAGCGCTTCGCCTTCCACCAGCTCAGGAGTTGACCATTCAGCCCACCCCGTCTCCGATGCCTTGCCCTCAAGCACACTGTTTCGGATATTCACGAACACATCACCACCAGACGACATTGTTGGAGGTGTCCCCACAATAATGGTCTGCGGATTCTGACTTGATGAGACCGTGTAAGACAGTGCCGACTGTTGCTTGTCGGTGTACTCCTGTGCCTCATCAATGATGAGGAGGTCGAAGCCTTCGCCCAGTCCGCCGTTATTTGTTCGGGTTCTAAAATCAATGATCCCGCCGCCTGTTACTTCTATGTGTTCGAGTCCGTATTGCTTGGAAGCAAAAAAGGACTTATCCGGCATGACCTTCTGCTTACGTGAGTGCTCCTCATATCCTGCCTTTTTTAGCAAGGTGTAAAGCCTGTTAAAAGCATCATGCGAGGTTGTTGTTCTATGCGCTGTATGACATACCTTTTCTTTAAGATTTACAATCCCATCAAACTCACGAGCGGCTAATATTTCGCCTTTGCCGTTTCGCCTGCTGACACAAATGCAATATGTCATGTAGGTCCAGAGTCCGTCTTTATTGACCGACTCTATATTAGTTATCTGCCGCTGTTGCCAAGTTAGGAGCTGTTGCCCTGTTTTCTTGTACAACTCAATAGCAGCCTTACCACGAGATTTTTTACTACTTTTTACGTTGGTAAAAGAGGGATTTTGGTTATCAATCCTCATCTTTTACCCCCTTAAGGCTTTTTGCCTCTCTTTTATCTTGTTTATAGCGGCGGTTACTTGCTCGGGTGTCTTGCCCTTTGTAGCTTGCTGGGCCGTCCTTCTCGTGTAACCTGTCTCTTTTTGGTAGCGCTTGATATCTGCATCCCTTTGGAGCTGGTCAAGTTGTGCCTGACGCTCCTGGACGCTCATCTCTTGGCGCTTACCTGCCGCCTTCCTCTGTTCAAGATCTTCCTTGGAAGTTTCCCACTTGGTTTTAGACCATACACTCTGGGAGACCTTCTCGGTCTTGTAAGTGACTGTACACCTACAAAACTCATGCCGCCGGTAAATGTCATCAGGAGCACTGCCGTAATCGTACTCACCCTCAAGGGCTGCGCACCAATCACAGCACTTCGCCTCTGCCTTCCTCACAAGCTTGGCCTTAAGCCCTGTCTCTGTTCTAAACTTGGCATTGGACTCCACAAAGTCATCCATAAACGACTCCGAGTTATTTACAATAGGCTCTTTAAGCCACGCAAGCGCCTCATCAATCGTTATGTCGTCCGTGGTCATCTTGTCAATCAAGCCCTGTATCCGTTCTTTTGGAAACTCTGCCTTGACCGACTTAAGCCCGATCTTCTGCTTCTTATCCACAATCTTTTGTATCTGTTCAGCAGCTTCGTTGACCAGGTTGTAATTGTTCTCCAATGCCG
>JAEEGL011971052.1_pt1 | contig 12444 bp, 10 predicted proteins | sample 9134231 | NCBI WGS metagenome assembly JAEEGL01 (sample SAMN16246548, study PRJNA631951) | gut metagenome | biome: gut microbiome; feature: rumen; material: fiber-attached | host: Bos | place: Iran: Karaj | collected 2018-10 | reverse complement strand
GTCAATGAAATCACCCTCCCGCTTCACACCCGCCTCACGGATGAAGAAGTCCAATTCATCATCGACAGTTATACGGATATCTTGAAAGGATATTAATAGGTTTGTTTATTTTTCTAAAAAAGAATTGAATAACTTGACGTATAGAAAGGAGCAGATATAATAAAATCATTGACTGAAACATCCTTAACATAAATACTACCATGAGCAGCTTTCCAATCAATCCCGCTATCATACCATGGGCTTGCCAGCATCTAGACATGTCTCTTGCGGAATTCGCCAGAGCCATGCATGTCAGCGAGCATGTCATGGCAGGGTGGCGAAACGGCGAAAGAAAGCCGAGCACTAGGCAGGCACAGGAATTGGCTGACAAGCTGCTCATTCCGTTGCCCTATCTTATCATGGAAAAGACACCGGAAATCACGCTCGACGCCGTGGATTTCCGTATGGTCGGCAATCATCGCATCACGAATCCCAGCCTTGAATTGTGGGCGACTTACAACATGGCGCTGACACGACAGGATTGGTACAGGGATTGTGCCGTCGAAAGCGAATATGAACCATGTCGTTGCGTTGGCTTCATTGCGTTGGACACACCGATCCATAATGCCGTTTCCGCTATCCGAAAGGTGCTTGAGGAGAAGCCATTTGAGCAAAATGCCTATCGGACATGGGAGACGCGGTTTACTGGTTTGGTTGATGCGATAGAAGAGAAACTCGGCATCATGGTCATGCGCAACAGCATGGTCGGAAACAACAGCCGTCGGCCACTTTCCGTGGATGAATTTCGTGGATTCGCCATTCCCGATGAATACGCGCCATTGATTTTCATCAATAGTCGTGACAGCAGGAATGCCCAGTTGTTCACGCTGGTCCATGAACTGGTTCATATTTTCTTGGGAAAAGGCGGTATCAGCCAGCAGGATTATCTGGAAGCTCCAGTGAATGCTGTTGAACGGTACTGTAATCAGGTGGCGGCGGAATATCTTGTCCCTGCTGACAGTTTGCGACAGAGCTGGCGTGAACAAGAAAGCCGAAATCAGTCTGAACCATATGAAAAGATCAAACGGCTTGCAGTATCTTATCAGGTAAGTGGCATGGTAATGATCATCCGTTGCCGTTCTCTTGGGCTTCTTAATGGCTTGGATGCGCAGAATTTCTGGCGGCTGGAGGTGGAAGCGCTCCATCGAATTCAAAGTGCACGTCATGGCGGTGGCAATCCGTATCAGAATATCGCCAATCGCATAAGCCGATTGTTCGCACGCAGCATCATTTGGCAGGCGGAAAGTATGGAAATCCAGCTTGGAGATGCGTTCAAGCTGTTGGGTGTCAAGAACTACCAGGCGATGCGAAGACTTTCTGAAGTGGTGGGGGCGGCGTCATGATATGGTTGTTGGACACAAATGTTTTCATCAATGCCGCGCAAAAATACTACGGCTTGGATTTCTGCCCAGGTTTCTGGCAATGGTTGCAACAGAATGCAGGCTGTTTGCATTCAATCGACATGGTGAAATCAGAATTGGATGCAAAAGACGATGATTTATCCGCTTGGTGTAATGAACAGTTGCCATCGGATTTTTTTTGCGAAGTTGACAATGATGTATATCGTTGTTACGACGAAGTGGTGAAATATGTTTTATCGCTTCCGGATGTGCCGTACAATCAACATAAAAAGGATGATTTCTTCAGAGGTGCGGATCCCATGCTGGTCGCATATGCCATGAAACATGGTGATACATTGGTGACAAATGAGAAATACAATCCAGCCGCCCATAAGAAAATCTATCTTCCGAATATCGCGAGTCATTTTGGTGTCGCATGCACGGATGTTTTCGACGTCATGCGTCTTTTAGAAGCAAGGCTTATATTGGAATGAAACTCAAAAATTGAGGCCCCTAAAAAATCATGATCCATGTTATCTTTGGAGCCTAAATTTTCGTGTTAATCAGTGTCTATTCATGGTTCACATAATTATGAATCATGAATTATGAATTTGCTTTAGGCTTTCAGCTAAATTATAAATTGTAATTTGTAAATTATTAATTGTATTTTGCTTTCAGCTTTAGGCTTTAGGCTTTCAGCTCATAATTGTAATTTGTTAATTGTAAATTGTTAATTGCATTTGCTTTCAGCTTTAGGCTTTAGGCTTTTAGCTTTAGGCTTTTAGCTCATAATTTTGTATTGAAACAGAACCACGAAATACACGAAAATACCTGATGCGCGTCCGCGTGCAGGTGCAGCTGTGTAGAAGCATTGAGTCGAATGAGCCGAAGATACGTCACATGCTTGCCACATTATAGAGAACTACGAAAGAGATGAAAAGACCAGGAGTGGCTGTTAGTTGCAACCAAATAATCATTGACAGAAACTCCCCTCAGCAATTAGGCATATAACACTTTTTGGGTAAATTCTTATTATTCTTTCTAGAAATATAAACAAAAATTATTTAAATAATTCAAATCACATTAAGTAATAGTTTTTATAGAGCACGCATATTAAACAATCAATTGGAAATAAATAAAAATGAAATTTGATATAGGAATAGAACTTCTGAGATGTATTTCCATGATAATGATTGTAATTATACATTATTTTACACATGGAGGAGTGTTTGAAAATACATATAGGGGATCAACGTTATATTATATAATTTGGTCTGTTGATGGATTGTGTGATATTTCTGTAAATTGTTTTATGCTAATTAGTGGATATTTATTATCAACAAAAGCTTTTTCTGCAAAAAGAATCATAAAATTATACTTTGAAATTCTATTTTATAGTATTATAATTATAATTTATACGCAATATTTTACACCATATACAATTACTGTTAAAGATTTAATTTTATGTTTACCAATTGTCAGTAGAAATAATTGGTATGTTACGGTATATTTTGGAATATCATTATTAATACCTTACTTTAATAAATTTATCAATAATATTGATCAGAAAACTCATACATCTGCATTGATATCTGGTTTTATATTATTTTCAATGATACCTACATCTTTTTTTTATACTGATCAATTTAATGTAAATAAAGGATATTCTGTAATATGGTATAGTTATTTATATTTTGTAGGCGCTTATATTCATAAATATAACTCTGAAAGTAAAATAATATTTTATTTAAACAAATATAAATTTATATTATTATTTTCTGTGCTAATTTTACCAATATCAAAATTTATACTTGATTTTACAAATTTAAATTTATATGTAAAAAATTATGGATATAACAATTTATCAAATATCTTATATAAATATAATTCCATTCCTGTATTGTTTTCTTCTGTTAGCTTATTTTATATATTTTTAAACATAAAAATATACAATACACATATATATAATTTAATAATTTATTTTTCTAAATCAACATTTGGTGTTTTTTATATTCATACATATTTCTTAATAAAGAGGAGAATATGGATATATCTAAAAATAAATAACATATATAATTCATGGCTTATTATACCACATTGCATTATATCTGTTTCTCTTGTATTTCTTATATGTACTTTTATAGATCATATTCGAATTTTTATATTTAAGAAAATCAATATAGATAAAATTTCTAATATATTAAATGATAAAGTTCTATATTGTGTTAATAATAAGATTTAGTAAAATAATCACAATAACCAAGTAGAATAGAAATGGACAACTTTTCAAATATGATTAATAAACGATTCCCAACTGGTTATTTGATTGTGTCATTGGTGTGAATTGGTGTGAATTCGTGGTTTATGACAAACTTCTTCGCGGAGCTAAAAGCTGAAAGCAAATACAAATGTAACCACGAATGGAGACAAATGGACTTGAAGTAGGCAAGGCCGCAACCAAATAAGATCCTGACAGCAACTTTCCTTTGTAATTAGACAAAAAACGACATGGCAATATATTTTTGTAAAACAAAACAAAAAAGGAGATTGCCATGTGGTTTGAAGAAATATACACCGGAAAGTTGTTCGGTGCAATCCGCGGCTTCGGCAGATTGCGTTTCCGAGGGATGATTTATGAGATGAACACGGGGGACGGAATCACCCGCATTCTCAACAGCCTCCACATCCTCAAATGAATCTGCTGTATTATTGGCGAAAGCTATGGCAAGGAAATATTTTGATGAGGCACTTGCACAATGTGAGTTTGGTTTAACTTGTATTAATTCAACACAACCAGACCATGCAGCAGCAGATATTCATTCTTTCACAAGATGTATGATTTCTGGTGTAAATGCCTTTTCTTCTCTAATTTTGATAAACAAGTTGTTAATTTGAAAGAGGCAACAGCATTAGCAGTAGAAATACTAGAATATTATCATATACAGCAAATTCCTGTTTATAATGCAGGACATAGGCACAATCAATTCCCATTCGCGGCAAGTTCTATAGTGATAGAAAAATGATATTGGTAAGTACAATATAAGGAACCGTGATTTTATGTGTTTTTTTATGAAGAATTTCCAGTATGTCAATGTAGAGAAGATTTAAATAATCAACAAGAATATTGTGAACTTGGACCTTAGTTTTATTCTGAATTAGTAATCTCTTGTAGCGTTTTAAAAGAAGAAGTGCGTGCCTCGTTCACCGCGCCATGAACATTGTCAGCGTCATGGAGATGTCGTGAAAAATGGATAATAACCATGGTGGTAACATATATTGAATAGATAATCGTAATATATTAGGAAAGAGATACAATATTTTATGATCATAGTCATTGGTGCATCGAGTTTTATTGGTGTTTATACGGTGGAGGAACTCCTTAAGCAAGGGTGTGATGTTCTGGTTACAGGTCGCAATAACCGTTTCCGTGAACATTATGACAAACTTGGAGTAGCCTATGTGAATCTTGATCTGCAAAATGCAGAAGATTTCAAACAACTCCCAACACAAAACGTGGAAGGAATCATTCTCTTAGCGGGCCTTCTTCCGGCAAATGCTCCCGTTAACTTGGATGAAGATGAAAATGCTGCAGACTATTTTGTCATCAATACAATAGGTACAATCAATACCTTGGAATATTGCCGAAAACATGGCATCAAAAGAATCATTTCAACGTCATCGTATGCGGATGTGAGAAAATCATGGTCAGCAAATCGTGCTCTTACTGAAGATGAGCCACGTGGATTCAATTTTACAGGCGACCATGCTGTCTATGTCATCTCCAAAAATGCAGCCTGTGATGTTATGGAATATTACAACCAGCAGCATGGCATGAAAAATGCATGGTTTCGTTTTCCACCTGTTTACGGTGTCGGCCCCCATGGATCATTGTTTGTTAATGGTGTAATGAAGAAATCAGGCTTGCAGATCTTCATTGAAAAAGCACAGGCAGGTGAGGATATCACAATCTTTGGCGATAAAAACTTGAGTCGTGATGTTGTTTATGTAAAAGATGTGGCCCATGCATTTTACTTGGCAATCAAGAGCGAAAAGACATATGGTCTGTACAACATGACTGCAGGACACGGAGTAACACTACAAGAACAAGCGGAAGTTATCAGCAAGCTATTCGCGAAATCACCAGATAAGATTTCCAAGATTGTCTATAAGCCAGAGGTTGTGAATAATACTCCTTCATTCCTGTTTAGTATGGAAAAGGCCAAACGGGACTTCGGTTTTATTCCCAAATACAACACTTTTGAAAAAATGATGATTGATTACAAAGCTGATATGGATGCCCACAAGTTCCAAGAGCTATTCCACTATTAAAACGGTACGATCATGTATAATTTCATCAAACGCCTTTTTGATATTTTGCTGGCATTGATTTTGCTTCCACCTGTTCTTCTCGTCATGTTTGTTTCATATATATGGATCAAACTTGAGGATGGTGGACCGCTTTTCTATATGGCGGAACGGACTGGTCGCTATGGCAAGTTTTTCAAGATGTTCAAGCTACGCTCAATGAAGGTCAATGCACCTGATCTTCGTCTTGCTGATGGATCCACCTACAATGCAGCAGATGATCCGCGAGTGACGAAATTCGGTAAATTTGCCAGAAAGACAAGTATTGATGAATTGCCGCAGATACTAAACATTCTTAAAGGCGACATGTCTTTCATCGGACCACGGCCAGATACACCCATTGGTTCGGCTGCCTATACGGAAGAAGAGAAGATCATCCTTACAGTTCGCCCCGGCGTAACGGGGTATAATCAAGCCATCAACCGAAATGCAGTCGGTACAAAGGAGAAACTCCAGAACGATATTTATTATGTCAAACACAAGTCACTAGCTTTTGATGTGAAAATCATTCTCATGACCATCAAAACAGTTCTATGTGGTAAGGATGTTTATCGTTCTGCTGATGCTTCAGCTTCCTCAGAAAACATCTCAAAATAATATTCTTTTTACTCGCTCTTTGTCATTATGAAAAAAATCATGATATTGGGGGCCAGTATCCTGCAGCTTCCCGCCATTCAGCAGGCAAAAGCTATGGGACTGGATGTGGTGGCTGTCGATATGAATCCAGAGGCCATCGGTTTCAAGGAAGAAGGCATTATCAAGGAAGTCATTAGTACGATTGATATCCCAAAAGTCATAGAAGCGGCAAAACGCCATCATATCGATGGTGTTATGACATTGGCAAGTGATATGCCTATGCGTACGGTGGCGGCTGTCAGCAAGGAGCTTGGTTTAGTTGGTATTGATGAAGAAACCGCTATAAAAGCTACTAGTAAGGCTGCCATGCGGGATTGTTTGAAGGCTCATAATGTTCCGATTCCACAATACTACAAGGTATATAATGCAGAAGAGTATCAGCAGGCTGTTCGACAGTTCAAAGATTGGTTCATTGTGAAGCCTGCCGACAATTCAGGAAGTCGTGGTATCTATCTGGTTAAAGATATCAAAGATAAAATTGAAATTGAAAAAGCTTATGCATATAGCCATGAATTTTCACGCAATGGAGCCGTCATGGTGGAAGAATACATGCGTGGACATGAAGTAAGTGTGGAAACACTCAGCCTAGATGGAGAGGTTCATGTTATTCAGATAACAGATAAAATCACGACTGGTGCTCCCTATTTTGTGGAAATGGGTCACACGCAACCAACAACATTTCCAGTAGAAACCGCAGAAAGAATTCGAGATGTGGCGAGTTCTGCTGTTAAGGCAATTGGCATTAAGAATGGACCATCTCATACTGAAATTATGGTGACGAATGAAGGTCCGAAAATCGTGGAACTTGGCGCACGGCTTGGAGGTGATTGTATCACGACGCATCTCGTTCCTTTGTCAACTGGTGTGAATATGGTAGAGTGCTGTATTCGCATTGCACTTGGAGAAAAGCCTGATTGTTCGATAAAAAAATATAAGGGTTCCGCCATACGATATCTTCCTTCCCATAAAGGAATATTGAAGGATGTGAATGGTTTGAGTGAAGCCAAGAAGATGGCAGGCATCAAGCAGATTTCCTTGGTGAAAAACATTGGTGAATCAATTTCTGATATCCACAACAGTGCAGATCGTATCGGTTTTGTGATTGCTCAGGATAAAGATGCATATACAGCTGCTCGTGATGCTGAAAATGCCATAAGATGCATAGAAGTTAGCATTGATTAATGGTATTGACGCAAAAAACAGTATGAAAATCTTGACATTCAGTGCCTATTTTACGCCAGAGATTGCTGCAAGCATGTATTTGACGGAAAATCTCTTGGAGGGAATGTGTAAGGCGGGGTATGATGTGGAACTGTATGTTCCGGCTCCAACACGTGGTATTTCTGCTGAGACGCGAAAGGAATATTCGCAAAAGAAATTGGAAATCAGATATGATGGTCGATTAAAAATCCATCGTTTCTGGTTGTTTAGGGAAGGAAGGAATCCACTACTACGGGCTTTTCGCTATGCATTGCTCAATTTGATTTTTATTTGGAAAGGTTTGTTGACAAAAGCAGATGTTATCTTTGTGCAAAGCACACCGCCAACACAAGGACTTGTGTCTGGATTATTACGGTTGATAAAAAGAATACCTGTCGTTTATAATTTACAAGATATCTTTCCTGATTCACTCGTGAATACGGGAATGACACGAAAAGGGTCGATTCTTTGGAAAATTGGAAGAATCATTGAAAATTTCACCTATCGAAATGCTGACAAGATCATTGTCATCAGTGAGGATTTCAAGAAGAATATCATGGAAAAGGGGGTGCCTGAGGAGAAAATTGAGGTTGTACCGAATTGGGTGGACACTTCTGATGTGTATCCAATTGACCGTAAGGATAATATTCTTTTTGAGCGATACAATATAGATCGTGATAAGTTCATTATCAGTTATTGTGGTAACATGGGTCATACACAAAATATGGACATGTTGCTGGATGCGGCAAAAGAGTTACAAAGCAAATTGTCTCAATTGCTTTTGGTATTGATTGGGGATGGAGCTGAAAGAAAGCATGTGGAGGAACGAATATCAAGAGAGAATATCTCAAATATCATGATACTTCCTTTCCAGCCTTATGAAGATATAGCACATGTATTTAGTTTAGGGGATGTAGGACTTATCATTTCAAAGCCAGGTGTGGGTACGAATTCTGTACCAAGCAAAACTTGGAGTTATATGGCAGCAGCTAAACCTATTCTTGCATCTTTTGATAAAGATAGTGAATTGTGTAAAATAATTGAACAAAATAATTGTGGATTTATATCAAATAATTCATCATATCATTTTTTAGTTGATTCTATTTTATCAATAATAAAAATAAATGAATTAGAAAGTATATGCAATAATGGTTTGAAATTTGTTAATGGAGATCTAAGTAAGGAGAGGTTGATGAATAAATATTTATTCATTATAAAAAATGTGAAGTAAATTTATAAATTTATTTTTGAGTTCTTTTATCCAGTTGAATATTGTGCTAGTAATTTGTGAAGTGACATTTATTTGAAAATAGAAAAGTTCTTTTATTTTAATTTTAATAGATATAATATAATAATTATGTATTTAAATCATATTTGTTTTGCATTTCTTCAAAAGATGTATAATTGAAATATATATAATGTTATAATGATGTAATTTATATTTGTGTTTTTTGGGATATGAAAATATTATTCATAAATTCAGTATGTGGTATTACAAGTACAGGTAAAATTTGTACAGAATTGGCTGATAAATTGACATCAGAAGGACATGAATGTAAAATTGGATATGGTCGTTTGGAGTATGTTCCAGAAAAATATAAACATTATGCTATAAAAATTGGGAATAAATTAGATGTATTAGCACATGTGATTGCTTCACGGATTTTTGATTGCCATGGTTTTTGCTCTAGGAAAGCAACTCAACGATTTTTAGAATGGGCTGATGAATTTAATCCAGATGTTTTATGGTTACACAATCTTCATGGATATTATATAAATATTGAATTATTATTTAATTGGATAAAAAAACGTCCACAAATGAAAGTAAAATGGACATTGCATGATTGTTGGGCGTTCACTGGACATTGTACGCATTTCTCTTTTGCAAAATGTAATAAATGGAAATTACATTGCAATAACTGTGAATTAAAAAAAGCATATCCTAAATCATGTTTTTTAGATTGTAGTTATTCAAATTTTGAAAAGAAAAAAGAATTATTTTCTGGTATTCAAAATTTATTACTTATTACACCATCATTATGGTTAGCAAATTTAGTTCATGAAAGTTATCTCAGTGTATATCCTATAGAAGTACAAAAAAATACAATTGATTTAAATATTTTTCATAAAACTCAAGGAGATTTTCGTAAACAATATGGATTAGAGAATAAATTTATAATATTAGGTGTTGCTAATGGTTTTGGGAAAATGAAAGGGATTGATGATTTTATTTCTTTGTCGAAACTTATTAATGATAAAACAAGAATAGTGCTAGTAGGAATAAAGAATAAAAATGAGTTGAAAAAATTACCGAATAATATATTGGGATTGATTCGAACGAATAATCAGAAAGAATTAGCTCAAATATATTCTTGTGCTGATATATTCTTTAATCCGACTTATGAAGATAACTACCCTACAGTTAATTTAGAAGCACAAGCTTGTGGACTTCAGGTAATATCCTATGATGTCGGTGGATGTAGTGAAACTTTGTCATTAAAAGATTCTATGGTTATACCAGTTGGAGAATATTGGAGATTAGTTGATTTGTTTCCTTTAATAAGAAAATGAAAATATTATTCCTAACAAATATTCCTTCGCCTTATCGTGTTTCGTTCTTTGAAGAATTAGGTAAAAATTGTGAACTGACTGTTTTATTTGAAAAAGGAAAGTCCGATGAACGTGATTTAAGTTGGGGTAACTATTCATTTAAAAATTTTAAAGGAATATTTTTAAAAGGAATTTCTATTTCAACAGATACAGCATTCTGTTTTAATGTTGTTAGTTATTTAAAAGATAATTATTTTGATTGTATTATCATAACAAATATTTCTTCTCCTACGTCAATGTTAGCAATAGAATATTTAAAATTTATGAAAATCCCCTATTGCTTTGAAACAGATGGAGGTGTTGTAAAAATAACTAAGAATATAAAGGAAATAATCAAAAAGCATTTTTTATCTGGAGCTATCGGATATTTTAGTCCATGTATTTCAGGAGACGAATATTTAATTAAGTATGGAGCTAAACAAAAAAATATTTTTAGATATCCTTTTACATCATTATATAAAAAGGATATTTTAAATATTCCGATATCTAATGAATATAAACAAATAATTCGAAAACAGTTATATCTTAATGAAGAAAAAATAATTATATCAGTAGGACGTTTTTCATATCAGCAAGGCTATGGAAAAGGATATGATACTTTGTTAACTATTGCAGAAAAATTATCGGATGAAATTGGTGTTTATATAATTGGTGATGAACCAACAAATGAATTTATACAATGGAAAGAAAATAAGAAATTATATAATGTACATTTTTTACCATTTATGAATAAAGAGCTTTTATTCAAATATTATCAGGCAGCAGATCTATCAATATTACTGACAAGAGGAGATGTATGGGGACTTGTTATTAATGAATCTATGGCTAATGCGTGTCCAGTAATTACCACTACTGCATGTGTGGCAGGAAACGAATTAATTACTAATGGTAGAAATGGATATCTTGTTCCTGTTAATTCGCCAGATATAACACTAAAAAAAATATTGAAACTATTAAATGAAAAAGAATTATGTGATTCTTTTTCTATAGAATGTCTAAAAACAATACGTAATTATACATTTGAAAAAATGGCAGAATATCATATTACAGCTATTCGGAAAATAAACAATGAAACTATGGATTAATGCTGATGATTTTGGATGGACTGAATCATGTACTAAAGCCATTATTGAATCTTTTAATAAAAAATGGTTAACAACAACAACTGCTACAGTCAATGGAAAATACTTTAATGAAGCAATAGCAGCTATACGGGGAACACGAATAGAAAAATGCTTAGGAATACATTTTAATCTTACAGAAGGATATCCATTAACAAAAGGAATAAGTACTCATTCACGTTTTTGTGAAAATGGTAAATTTATTATGTTTCCATCAAGGAATAAACCATTATCTAAGAAAGAAATTAATGACGTATATATTGAATTATCTGCACAAGCTGAATGTTTTAAATCAACAATGATCCCATGCAATCATGTAGATTCTCATCATCATGTTCACAATTCGATACCAATTTTTCCAATCTTTATGAAAGTCATGAAAGAACAAGGGTGGAATAAATTAAGAATATTTAGAAATATTGGTAATATATTTTTCATAAAAAGAATTATAAAAGCAATTTATAATTATAGAATTCAGAAATCTGGATATGCCTATTCTTCATTTATGGGAAGTATTCAAGATTATGTAAATTATTCAAATACAAATAAAAAAGAAATTTTTGAAATAATGGTACATCCAGATTATCAAAAAGATAATAAATTATTAATTAATCGTGATGATAGTTCTGATTATGATAGTCCATTGGGTGAACCATTTTCAAGATTATTTGAATTTATAAAAACAAAGAAAGATATAATATTAGAGTTTTAATGAAAGAATTAATTAAAGAACATAACAATAATAAGTGTGGTTTGATTATTTATTTACTATGTTTACTTTCTATTATATCTAATGTTTCGTATTATCCATTATTTCAGTCTACTAATTGGGCAAGATATTTTGTCATAATATGTTGGTCACTTGTACTATTATATTCATTTTTTAAGGTAAAAATACCCCATAAATCAAAATACTACAATAATCAAGCATTATTATTTATTTTATTTTTATTTACTTCATTCTTTTTATTTTGTATAGGACAAAAAGAAATATTTATCAATCATTTTTTCATAGTTGTAATAATTAGTTTTTTTGTTATGACATTATCTGCAAATGCAGAAACAAATATAAATAAAAAAGAAATTGCAATAGTATTATATACATATTCATTTAGTATCGCTCTGATTTCAAT
>JAEEGL011651081.1_pt1 | contig 12444 bp, 8 predicted proteins | sample 9134231 | NCBI WGS metagenome assembly JAEEGL01 (sample SAMN16246548, study PRJNA631951) | gut metagenome | biome: gut microbiome; feature: rumen; material: fiber-attached | host: Bos | place: Iran: Karaj | collected 2018-10 | reverse complement strand
TCTTTCAGCAACAATCCGTACTTGAAAAACAGCAACCTTTTGGCGCAGATTTTTGATTACGTTTCGCATAAAAACGTTGTAAAAGTCTGTTATTCAGCGTTTACGTCGGCAAAATCGGGGATGTGTTTTCATCCTTATTTGCTTAAACAGTACAACGACCGTTGGTATCTGATTGGCGCGGCTGATTCTGACGGCAAAATCCTCAATCTCGCCTTAGATCGCATCACAAGCATCGAACCCGTTGCAGACAAGGAGTTTGTAGAACCCACAGAAGATTTTGCAGATAGGTTTGAAGATATTGTTGGCGTTACTGTTATCGACGGCAAACCATTGCAACACATTGTATTTTGGGTGAGCGACGTTTCCAAAGATTATGTGGAGAGCAAGCCGCTGCACGGTTCGCAAAAAATCATAAACGCCGACGACGATTTGCGGCAACAGTTCCCAACCCTCAAAAACGGCAGATTCTTTTCCATAGATTGCATTGCCAACTACGAGTTAATCAGGGAATTGTCATCATTTGGCAGGGAACTTGTCGTACTCACGCCAGACGATGTGAGGGAAAAAGTTTTTGGATGGTTCACCGGGGCGGCGGAGAGGTATCACGCCCTTATAACGTCGCCTCAGCCATAATTGCCGCCCTACATTAATTAATCTTCTCCACCAAAAAACGCAGATTCGTCATGTTGTCGTGCAGGTAGCGGCAGGTTTTGAGAACGTTGAAATGGTTGGTGCTGAGTTTGTCGTCGGTTTCATACATGCGCTCCTGGCACATACTTGATGAAATGATATTTCGTTTTTCGGTCGCCTTGAAGATAATTTTGGGACACTTGGGCACGGGCAGTCCGTGGGTGTCGGTGATTATCAGGCGGAATACGTCGGTGTCGGCGGCTCCGGAAATATTGACTTCTTTCAATAACAATTGGTCGTTTAGGATGGCAAACTGCGCTGTTTTAGTTGTTACCTTGCAGCCGTCGTAAATGTCTGTCTTCAAGGGAGATAACACCATCAGAGGCTCTGAATTTTTGATGCCGATGATGTCTGTGTAGCCGCCCAAAGTGAAGTTGCCGGTGAAAGCGGTGTTGCTGGTGGAGGTGGTGTTGCCTCTCGAAACGATATTTGCACGCCTTTGCGCCTTGCTGAAACTCCAATAGGCTATTACCATCAGGCATAACGCCCCTATTATAATGTAAAACTTGTTTTTCGCCTTTTGTTTCGCTTTGTCGGTTTCGGCGATTTGGGCGTTGTAGCCGTCGAGATATTTCTTAACGTCGGGGTACACCATGAATGGCTCCATCTGTTTCTTTATCGCCCTCATTTTGAGCGGCAGGTTGGGGTCGGTGATGAGTTCGCGTTTGTTTCGGCGTATCAGTATTATGCTGAAAACCACTACAATAGGTACTGTGTGCGCCAAGCCCATACTCATGCCAAGGTCGCCTGTCGCTATCAAATGCGTAAACTCCATCATCGGCAATACGATGACGCCCACCGCTAATAGTATGTACGGAAAAGCGTTCCTTACCAACGCGCCAAGGTTTTTGGGGTATTGGTTCTTGTAATCTTTGAGCAAGTCCTCCATTTGGAGGCTGATTTGTTGGAAGTATGTCTTGTTTTTTTCCATTTTTTAGTGGCATGTTATTGTGAAATACTCAGTCCTGTTGATTACGTCTGTGAAAATTCTCGCACTACGGGTATAAGACGTTGACACAAAGTCGGCGTAGCAACTGCCTGTGCCTTTGCCCAATACGGCGGTCGTCAGGTTGTCGGGGCTGTCGCTTTGGGCGTCGGCGGGGTCCATAATTAGCGGTTGCTGATCAAACTTGATGGGTGTGCCGTCCTTGTCCAGAAGGGTGATGGTAATTTTGCAGGTGTCGGTGCGAGCCAATTTTTTGCCTGTTGACTCAAGCCTTATGCCGCTGATTCTCAGTATATATCTCTGGTCGTCGCCGAGCAAGTGCATATTTATGATGTCGGGGACAATGTTGATGACGTCTATACTTGCCACGCCCGCGCCTTCGCATCGGAGGTATGGCGAATATGCGTCGTTGACAGCCTTGCCGGGGTACGGCTGTATGGTTTTGTAAGATTCGGCAATAGAATACGCGGCGGAATATTTTTGACGGTTGGCTTGGTATTTATCGACGGGGGTCATATTGCTGCCCGCCGGTATTGCGAGGCATCCCATTATCACCGCTATCATTCCAATGGCGATTATGTTGCGGTTTTTGTTGCGGTTGCGCTTGATAGTGTCTATGTCGGCGGCGTAGGTTTTCAGGAGGTCGCTGGCCTCTTGATTGTCGCCGTAGAGGCTGTCAACAGTCCGCGTGTACATCTCGTGGCTGTGTATCGCGTCGTAATATGCGTTGTCGGCCTTGGCAACGGGCGAATCCTCTTTTTTGAAAGCATATATCGTAACAATCGCCGCCAGAAACATTACCGATGATATTTTGGTAAGAATGTCGTGCCCTATTGAGTAAGACATCACAGCGGTTATGGCGGCTAATAGACACATAATTAAAGGGCTGCGAAATATCAGGACTTCTTTTAATGTGGGCGTCGGTGCCGATTGCAGGTTCTCGATATTTTGCTTGATATTGTTGATGAGGTTTTGGACGTTGAGTTCCGAATCCTGTTGTTCGTGCAGGATGTGTCCGCAGTATGTGCAGATGTTGCTGATGAGCGGGAATGGCGCGCCGCAGTCGGGGCAGGTCTTGATGTTGCGTTTTTGGGCGGCTGTCTGTTGGTTTTCGCGTTTGATGATGTCTGCCTCTGCGCTTGGGATATATGGCGGAGGGACGTTTGGCGCGGTTGCCTGATGAGTGGTCTGCCTTTCGAGGGCGTGTCCGCAAAACGGGCAGGTGTCGGCAATGAGTGGTACGCCGTGTCCGCAGCCCGGGCATCTGCCGAGTTCCTCCTTGCTGTAACTCTGGAGCCGCACCTCCAAGGCTCTGTCGATGTAGGCGTTGATTTCCTGCTCCGACACGCCCTCCTGCATCGCCGCGTTCATAATGGTCTGACGCTCGGTGTAGGTAAGCACCCTGTCTTTGAGGGCGAGTGCGGTGAGGTTGATGATATGAGAGGATATTGCCATGTTTTTTTTCGTTGGGTGTTGATGTGTGGCAAAAGTACATAAAAATTCCATTGGTTGCAAAATTTATGCGTCCGTTTCCGAAAAAAAGTTTAATTTTGCAAATTATTATCATACAAAGTAAAGCAAAATGCAACAAAACACAAAAATCACTTACCCTTCGAGTGAAAAAATATATATGCAGGGCGAGATGTTCCCTGATATAAAGGTTGGGATGAGGAAGATAACCTTAACTCCCACTGTAACAGTTGATAAGGACGGCAACAAAAACTTCGAGGAGAATGCTCCTGTGGTGGTTTACGATACGTCGGGCGCGTTTGGCGATGCGGCGCAGACCGTTGACCTCAAAAAAGGACTTCCGCGTATGCGTGAGCCGTGGATAGAGAGGCGCGGCGGCGTGGAGCGTCTGCCCGAAATTTCGTCGGAATACGGCAAGGCACGTCTCGCCGACAAAAGCCTTGATTCACTGCGTTTTGAGCATATCCAACTCCCGCTCCGTGCCAAAAAGGGCGAGCAAATTTCGCAGATGTATTACGCGAAGAAGGGCATCATAACGCCCGAAATGGAGTACGTCGCAATCCGCGAAAACATGAATTGCGCAGAACTCGGCATCCAGACCAGCATCACGCCCGAATTTGTGCGCTCCGAGGTTGCCGCCGGACGTGCTGTTATCCCCGCCAACATCAATCACCCCGAAGCCGAGCCGATGATTATCGGTACCAATTTCTTGGTGAAAATCAATACAAACATCGGCAACTCCGCCACCACTTCGTCCATCGAGGAGGAGGTGGAGAAGGCTATTTGGAGTTGCAAGTGGGGTGGCGACACGCTGATGGATCTCTCCACGGGCGCCAACATACACGAAACCCGCGAATGGATTATCCGCAACTGTCCCGTTCCCGTAGGCACAGTGCCTATCTATCAGGCACTTGAAAAGACCAACGGCAGCGCGGAGGCTCTCACTTGGGAGATTTACCGCGACACGCTCATCGAGCAATGCGAACAGGGCGTTGACTACTTTACCATCCATGCCGGCATCCGTCATAAAAACGTGCACCTCGCCGACAATAGGCTGTGCGGCATTGTGTCGCGTGGCGGCAGCATTATGAGCAAGTGGTGTTTGGTACACAATCAGGAAAGTTTTCTTTACGAACATTTTGACGAAATCTGCGACATTCTCGCGCAGTACGACGTGGCTGTTTCGCTTGGCGACGGCTTGCGTCCGGGTTGCACCGCTGATGCGTGTGATGCGGCGCAATATGCTGAACTTGACACACTTGGCGAACTAGTAGAAAGAGCGTGGGCTAAGAACGTGCAAGCCTTTATCGAAGGGCCTGGTCACGTGCCGATGCACCGCATCAAGGAAAACATGGTGCGCGAATACGAGAAATGCCATGGTGCGCCGTTCTATACTCTCGGCCCGCTTGTAACGGACATTGCTCCTGGCTACGACCACATCACTTCCGCCATTGGCGCGGCGCAGATTGGTTGGTTTGGTACTGCGATGCTGTGCTATGTAACGCCCAAAGAACACCTCGCCCTGCCCAACAAGGAGGACGTGCGTGCTGGCGTAATTGCCTACAAGATAGCCGCTCACGCCGCCGACCTCGCCAAAGGTCATCCCGGCGCAACTATCCGCGACAATGCCCTGAGCAAGGCGCGTTACGATTTCAGATGGAAAGACCAATTTAACCTCAGCCTCGACCCGGAGCGGGCTTTGGAGTATTTTAAGTCGGGCGGACACACCGACGGCGAATACTGCACGATGTGCGGTCCCAACTTCTGCGCGGCTAAACTATCACATGATGTAAGAAACTGTAAATAGGTGAAAACGTGTGCATTGTTTATAGCGATATTATTGTTTTCCGTGGCATCTGTGAGTTGCGGAAACGATTATTATGTCTATAACCTTGCTACCGACATGATTCGCGAAACCGACGTGGTTTTTGCGGATGGTTTTAGAACCAAGATGACTTTGGAGGAGTATCTCTCCTTAAACGATTCGCTGAGCCTCCAAGTGGCGGAAATCCATCGGCGAAGACCTCTTTTTTCGTGGATGATAAGTAGCAATCGCAACAACACCTACCAACGCAAATACCGCATCCTCGTATCCTCGTCCAAGGAGTTGATAGACCGCGAGAAGGGCGACGTTTGGGATTCGGGTTTTGTAACAGATTCGTCGTCGGTGGCGGTGTGCTATACCGGGAAACCGTTGCAGCCCGCCACTCTCTATTATTGGAAAGTTGCCATCGTGGATTCCAACGGCAGGAAGTCCGACTTCTCGGCGGCAAAGGGTTTTGTAACCGCCTACGACCTGGACGATTTTACGTCTGTGATGCCTTTGGAAAAACATACTCAGCAGCCTGAAAGCATGACAGTGAAGGGTTCGGCGGTGTTGGCAGATTTTGGCAAGGATGCCTTCGGACAGTTGATGGTATCGCTCAATTCTTTGACGGGGCGCGACACAGTAACTATCTGTCTCGGCGAGGATTTGGATACCAACGGATTGGTCAATCGCAAACCATACGGAGAGGTTAGGTATCGCCGTTATTTGCTTGACCTTGACAAAGGTTACTTTAAGTATTCCTTGAAGTATGATGTCAACCGCCAAAACACCGACCCAAACGTCAACAATGGCGCAGTTCCCGTTTTGATGCCCAACTACATCGGCGAGGTGTTGCCGTTCCGTTATGTGGAGATTGACAATTACAACAACCGCTTGATTTACAGCAATATCACCCGTGATGTTGTTACCTATCCTTTTGACGACGGCGCGGCAGATTTTAGGTCGAGCGACACGGTATTAAACCATGTGTGGAATCTCTGCAAATACACCATGAAGGCTACTTCGTTTGCGGGGACTTTTGTGGATGGCGACCGCGAGCGCATCACATACGAGGGCGATGCTTACGTCAACCAACTTTCGTATTATGCCGTCAGCGACCAGTATTCTATCGCCCGCAACACCCTTGAACGCCTGATGTACCACGCCACGTGGCCTACGGAGTGGATTCTCCTCTCGCTGAGCATCGCTTACAACGATTATCTGTATTCGGGCGACGACTCTTTCCTCAAAAAATACTATGAAAACCTGAAAATGAGGACGTTGCATAGTTTTAGCGACGACTACGACATGCTCCTTCATTCGGGCATGAAAATCGCCGAGCCTTATCTCCTGACGCACCTCAACACGCCCGCGCTTTGCCTCGACGACATCATCGATTGGCCTCCTGCGGAGCAAGACAAATACGAAATCGGTTTTTGCAACACTTCCGTTAACGCCTTCTATTACAATGCGTTGAAGACTTTTGCCAAAATTGCCGCCGCCCTCGGCAATAGGTACGACGAGGAGCAATTTCTCGAAAAGGCAGAGCAAACCCGCCGCGCCGCCAACCGCAAACTCTTAAACTCTGACAATCTGTACATTGACTGCATCGGGTCGCAACACGTATCGCTCCACGCCAACATGATGCCGCTTGCAACGGGCATGGTGGACGATAGTTGCCGCGCCCAAGTGTTGGGTTTCGTCAAAAAAAGGGGCATGGTGTGTTCGCCGTTTGGCGCGCAGTTTTTGTTGGACGGAATTTTTGACGCCGACGACCCCGACTACGCGCTCCAATTGCTCACCGACACCACGCAACGTTCTTGGTATTTTATGATTAAGCGCGGCAGCACGATGACCACCGAATCTTGGAACGATTCGCTCAAAAACAATCTCGATTGGAACCACGCATGGTCTGCCGCGCCCGCCAACGTCATCAGTCGCAAGTTGATGGGCATCGAGCCGATTGCGGCGGGTTTTGCGCGTGTGCGCATCGCCCCAAAAACCGGTCGGCTTCAATTTGCAAGCATCAAACTGCCCACGCCGAGAGGCGAGATTGTAGTTTCGGTGAATAAAGATAGCCCTAACAAGGTGCGCGTGTCTGTGTCAATCCCCGCCAACATGACCGCCGACATAGTTTTGCCCGGCATCAAAAACAAAACCGTAGGTTCGGGCGTTTGGAATTTTGTATATAACCCTCAAAAATTATGACAACAGCCTTTGTAATATTGCATCACAAGACTCTTGACGTTACGATACAATGCCTTGAAAGTCTGCTGAAAGTCGCCTCTGACAGCCCGATAGTGGTGGTTGACAATGGGTCGTGCGATGGCAGCGGCGAGGAGGTCAGGCGGATTTTTGGCAACAAAGTGGTTGTGATAATTAGCGACAACAACCTTGGTTTTGCCCGTGGCAATAATCTCGGTTTTAATTATGTGAAGCAACATTATAGCGTTGATTGTGTGGTGGTGATGAACAACGACGTTATCATCACGCAGCCTGATTTGGGCGAATGTTTGGTCGGTTACATGAAAGAAAACGGTGTGGATGTCTGTGGCCCCGATGTGTTAACGCCCGAAGGCAGGCATCAGAATCCTTTGCAACAGGAGTCGTTTTCCACGTTGAGGATTGTCAAATGGATGGTGATGGATTGGTTGCGACTGATGGCGTTGAGGTTGCATCTGTTTGAACGTCAAATACTTGCTACATATATCACCGTGGGCAATTCGTACCAAAAACAGGATGTTGACCTCTCCAATATCACCGATTGTGTGCTTCACGGCTCGTGTGTGGCATATTCAAGTAATTATTTAAGTAAGGAGGATTTTGCCTTTGTGCCAGTAACATTTCTCTATGCGGAAGAAATGTTGCTGGCTGACTATTGCAAGCGCAAAAAATACTGTACCGGTGTCTGTTACACCGCCCGCGTTACCCACCTTGGCGGCAAAACAATCATGCATGGCGCGTTGCCGAGAGAAAAACTTATTTTCAGAATATCTCAGGTGCTGAGGTCGCTTTGGCAGTTGCTGAAGTTTAGGCTTTTGGGATAATTATTGCTAAAAACTCCACTCCGAAACCACAGTTTCTTTCTCCACGGTATCTTGTGTGTCTTGGTTGAGATTGCAGAAGAAATCTATGCCCGTGGATGCCTCCAATTCGTCGATGGAAACAATGTATGGTTTGATGCTTTTTTGTTCGTCCTGAGAGTACGATTTCTTATGCTCAATCCAAAATCCGAGAGCCTTGTATTTGCCGTTTTTGACGCATAGAATCGCCATAAAGAAGTATTTTGGCACAAGTACGCCGTAAGTGTCGTGCGTCAGGAAGTCAAAGACATAATCCTTGCCGTCTATTGTGCCGCCTTTGACGACGTACAATGTGTCGCGAAAATTATCCCTGTTCCACGACCTTACCTTTGCCTCCATGTCTGCCCAAACGAATGCGTTGAGAGCATTATATTGCGGCTGCATATTGGAATAGCAAAATGTCTGGCGGTTCATATTCTTGTTTTGCAGGCGGTCTGCCGATGGACAGATATGCCCACGGTCAAAACCGCTGTAATGGTAATCCTCGTATGTGGAGCGGTATTCTTCGGGGATTTGCTCGTCCTCGTGCCAGGCATCGTCGCCGCTGCGCGAAACCGAGGTCGCCGTGTTGCCCTTGTACATCCTATACGCCGTCCAACGCTGCGCCCGCTTGTCGCAATCCCATTCGAGAAAATAATTCACGCCGTATTCGTCGTCTTTTTTCACGACAATGATGCTGTTGCCGCCGCGAGTTTTGGGACACTCAATGCGGCTGATGATGTCGGCATTGTCGTCGCTGTCATCCTGTGGCTGCTCTTGTGGCTGCTCCTGCGGCTGTCCCTTTTCTGGCTCGTCTATTATAACGATGTTGTCGTCAGGCACTTTGCTGCACGAAGCAACCAAAAGGACGAAGGATAATATGGAGAGAAGTTTTTTCATAATGCTTGTTTTTTTAATTGTTGAAGGATGCTTTTGCCTTTTTCGGTTACAATCCAACGGCCAATTCTGTCAGACCCTTCTCGGTCAAGAAGACCATTAAATCGAAGTTTTTTCACAGCCCGTCTGATTGTGGGAATGGATATGGATAACTTACCTTGAATTTCAGCATAAATAATTTCCTCTTTTTTTGACATCATACGAAGAATTGTTTCTTCAATTTGAGTTAAATTTTCATGGTCATTTACACCGTCATTTTCATGGTCATTTAAAAGGCTATTTGTGCCTAATTTTTCATGGTCATTTTTGCTATTTATAATAGGTGTATTTCGCCTTTGGAGGTTATTCTCATTGATATTTTCATCCTTATTTATATTAAAATTTTCATGGTCATTTACACCGTCATTTTCATGGTCATTTATACCGTCAATTATATCATTTTTTTTGAAATATGTTACCGTGGCGTGGGTAACATCGGAACGGGAACCAACATTTTTGACTGTGAGGGTGGTACACGATTTCATCTTGTCGATGCCATAACCGGCGTTTTCCGAAAGTTTGGCGAAACGAAACAGTTTGATAATTATCGGATTGCGCGGCAGAGAAATGGCCTCTTGAAGCACTCTGTTGACAGGCACGATGAACCCACCAGGATTTTGAAACTCAATCCTGTCCCTAAAAACTCTAATAGTTGGGTGCATCGGACTAAACCAATCAGAATGAGCAAGGAAATTAATAAGCCCTTCCCTTAACGCATATAATTGCGAATCGTCATCTGGCGATATTCCCATTGGTGTAGTGGTGTACGGATTGTCAGCATATAGGCGAAGTCGCTGAATGATAACATTATAATACTCCCAAATATTTTCCTGTTCCTGCATCCTGAATGTATAACGTGGCTTTGCCGTCGCAACCGAAATCCCTGGTATTTCAATGTAATCAACCCAAAAATTAGGCATTGCCGCCCGAATAGAATCCTGTTTGCCAAACATCAGGAGCGAACCATACGAAAGTTCGCCAGTAGTATTGGAACAAATGCCAATCTTCTTGCAAAACGCCTCGTCGCCAAGATTGTTGTATGGGAATCCGCTGTTGTAAAATTTCAGATGGTTTCTGTAAGTTTCCATCGACACAACGTTGAGGTCGGCGATGCTTGTGCCAGACACAAATTCTTCCGATTTGATGCCAAAAGACTGATCGTGGTACATTGCCATAATCTCGCCGTCGGTGGCACGTTGGTCGCCCGAACCAACACGAAGAAACGTATTGACGGGGCTGTTGATATATACCGGCTTCACCTTTGATGATGCAATGTAAAAAGCCAGAATGATTTTGGAATCGACCTCTAACTTTTGTGATTTGAAAAGCAGCAGCTGATTGAACTTGTTGCCGGAGCGGAGCACTGTCGTGAAATCCTGCTCGATTTTTTCGGGATTGCCGACGCCCTCTACAACGAAAGTGTTGCCCTGTTGCGATACGCCAAGGATAATCCACCCGCCTATCGTATTTGCGAAAGCTGACACCGTTTCCCAAATATTCTTTGGCAGTTCGGATTTGGCGGTTTTGGCCTCGAAGTCGTCCCACTCGATGCCCCCGAGACGGATTATGAGTTGCTCCTTTGTCATTGGCGTAATTAATTTAGTCTGCAAAAATAATACTTTTTTATTCAAATAATTGTATTTTTTGAGAAAAATATGTTCCTAATCTTATTTTTTTGTATAGCAGGTGCATACATACGGATTTTTTACAAAAAAAAGAGTTAACGTTGATTATTTGTCAAATTATTTATAATTTTGCAACAACAAAAAAACAAACGAATATGAATCATTTCGATGAAAAAATAATAGGTAGAGATTACATAGGAATAGTAGTTGAAAACAATGGACTGTTGGAGTATCAAGAAAAGCCAATAGTTCACAACACTGTTCTTATTCATAGGCTCTTGGAAATGTCAAATGATAACAATTCATCTGTGATAGATATACAAAAAGAATTTGAAAATACGTTTCCCGCGGAAAAATTTCGCATTATAGCATATAATTATTTATACCCGTATACGTATGATGATTATTATTTACCGTCCTGTGAATATCCAGATGCATTAAAAAGAACAGAAGAAATAAAACAAACGTTGGTTCATTTGATGATAAGAGCGCAATCTCATAAAGAGTTTGTAGACCAATGCTATAATATAATTGAAAATGAATATGATAAGAGTTGTGCAAAAATGTTTGCTAAATCATATATGGAACAAACACAAATGGAAACAATAAATAGCGAAAAAGACATTTTGCTGTTCATTTCAAATATAATTGTCATATTTAACCAAAATATTCAATACAAACAATGGTGGGTTTGCAAAAAATATCTGCGATATATTTTTGCAAATGAATACACCAACAAATTAAATGAGATAAAAAAAGCCGAAACAACAAAAATGTATTCTTCTGAAATATGTGGTTGGAAAAAATACAACCACATTATAAATGAAGATTTTACTATGTTCGTAAGTACTAACTTAGGATATGGTAAATCTTCTTATTTCTTTTGTAATTTACAGTATAAGAATGTTAAAATTTTGCCATATTCCGCCGTTGTAAATTATTATCTTGCAGATTGGACAACTTTTGTACGATATACAAGACGTTACCAAATTGACAGATGTAGTTGGAGATTTTTATTTGATTATGTCATTCAAACTTGCAATCTTGCTAAAAATAATTTTACGCTTTTTAAAAAAGAAATTTTACAAGATATTGAAACAATGGTTCTTGGATTAATTGATGTTTTCAATAATCCACAAGAGAATTTTGAACGGTTACGTAATATTAAAGATGATGTTTTTGAAAGCAGTTGTAATAAGTATGGTATATATAAGCTTGTTAGAAACATATCAAATGACAGCATAATGTCGTATCACGTCTTCCCAGAAGAAAAAACGCTTGCATATGAAGTTGAAAAAATTTCAGGATGTCTTGAATTGTTAGATAACTTATATCAATTAAATCAGTTATTCCCCGAGGTAAAAAAACACATCGAAACAATTATAAATTTGAACATAGAAATCAAAAAAATAATACCCAATGCTATCAACCAGATAAATGCAAATATTGATATGTTAAAAAGTGAATTGGAAAAAGAAACAAAAATATTTGATGATTTTGTTGATGAGATTTTTGACATCGAGATACTTAGATTTAGGAGAAATGGCACATTGTTTAGTGCGAGGGATAAAGATGGAATGCGTCGTATATTAGTTTTATACCTATCTGGGCAAGCATCGGAATTTAGTGATTTTTCGTATTCTTTCTTTAATCATAAGAGATACAATGAAGCGGAAAAGCAATATGAAAACACAAGACAAATAGAACAGTACATTACATATAGAGAAAACTTTATAAAAATACTAAGCCAAGGACAATTGCGTATAAATCCTTAATTCCGAAGGTCTTATTTTTGTATAATTCAACAAATTTTATAAGGACGATTTTCAGACACAAACGAGCATAAGCAAAGTATATTTTACTTTTAATGAGTTATATGGGCAAAACTTCCCCCACCCAAATTTGGGA
>JAEEGL010633726.1_pt1 | contig 12444 bp, 9 predicted proteins | sample 9134231 | NCBI WGS metagenome assembly JAEEGL01 (sample SAMN16246548, study PRJNA631951) | gut metagenome | biome: gut microbiome; feature: rumen; material: fiber-attached | host: Bos | place: Iran: Karaj | collected 2018-10 | reverse complement strand
GTCTCTTTTGCAAATTCATCCATATCAGATTTAGTATATTCCTCATATATAGCTGTCTCTGATTCTGTCTGCTGCTCATCAGGATTTCCAAGTATTTCCTTTTCATTTTCTGTAGCTGCCTGCTCATCAACGGTTACTACAACTGTAGCCTGTTCGTCACATGTGCATACTCCGCCTTCAGCAGCAAATGCTGTCATTGATCCACCAAAGGTCATTGTCATGACTGTTGTTGCAATCATGAGTCTTTTTAAAATTGCTGTTCTTTTTGTCATACTTCCTCCAATAAAAAAATAAGATAGTATGTCAGTTTTAATCACTTAACCATCCCTGACACGATCTCCATTTTATCTTGAAAAACAGGGACTTTTTAATATAATGACGAAACGACAATAATGTCCGACGAAATGCATTTTATTTTCCTGTTGCTTTTATTTATGGGATGGTGTATATTGTTTGTGTTGGAAAACGTTTTCCGTAAACTGAATTTTTTATATACGGGTAGAACATTCACTAGTTCTATCATCAACAGACACTTATGTTTTGGCATGGTTTTAAAGACTGTAATATAACACTAGTTTGCTGACAAATGTATTTGGATCAGATTACAAAGTACTTATTATCAACATGTCAGCACTCTTGTACCAACTTGGAGGATTTCTATGAATTTAGGAGCAATATACCACCGCACATCAGATCAGTACTGCTATAGCCTTGATACAGACAGCCTTGTTATCAACATCAAGACAGGCTATGATATCGATCACGTTTATATAATCCATGGTGATCCTTATGATGCGGGAATTATGGGTGGATGCGAAAGATGGAGCGGCAAACGTGAAGAGATATACTTTAAGAAGAATCTCAAAGACCATATATGGTGGACTACTACTCTTTTCCCAGAATATAAGAGATGTAAATACTACTTCGAGCTACATTCAGGCGATGAATGCATGTACTACTTCGAGGATGGATTCTATACTGAGGAAGAGATGAATCAGGATGGCAAGGCGCTCTCCTACTTCATAATGCCCTGGATGAATCCTTGCGATGTATTTGAGACTCCTTCATGGGTTAATGATACAGTCTGGTATCAGATATTCCCGGAGAGATTCTGTAATGGTGACCACTCAATTGATCCTGAGGGCGTCCTTCCATGGGAGTACAAAGAAGTTGGATTCAGGGACTTCTACGGCGGAGATATAAGGGGTATCCGTGACAAAATTCCTTATCTTAAGGATCTTGGTATAACCGGAATATACCTTAATCCTGTGTTTGAATCCAAGTCCAATCACAAATACAATACCAAAGATTATAAGAAAGTCGACAGCCACTTTGGCACCAATGAAGACCTGCGTGCACTTGTAGATGAAGCTCATGCTGCGGGAATCCGTGTCATGCTTGATGCTGTTTTCAATCATACAGGCTCTGACCATCCTATGTGGGAAGACGTCCTTGAAAATGGCAAGGAGTCTAAATATGCCGACTGGTATATGGTAAATAAGTGGCCGATAGAGACAGGACACGATACCAGAGATGGACGCTTTTACTCTTTTGCCTTTGCAGAGCATATGCCTAAGCTCAACACCTCTAATCCTGAAGTTGTGGACTATCTGCTTGATATAATAAAGTTCTGGATCGAGACTTTTGATATAGACGGACTTAGGTTTGATGTTGGTAATGAGGTATCACACTCATTTTTAAGAGCAGTAAGATATATGACAAAGCGCATGAAGAGTGACTTCTATCTCCTTGGTGAGATCTGGCATGACTCTATCACTTGGCTTCGCGGAGATGAGTATGACTCTGTCATGAACTATCCTCTTTCCAGCGCTATATCTGACTTCTGGATCTACAAGGATAGGGATAGAAGCACCTTCGAATACGACATCAACAGATGCTTTACCATGTACTACTCTCAGGTCAATGATGTGCTGTTCAATCTGATGGATTCACACGATACCAACAGGCTTCTTGATAAAGTTGGCGGCGATATAGATGTGTTCTATCAGCAGCTTGCGATCCTGTTCACAATGCCTGGAAGTCCTTGTATCTACTACGGAACAGAAGTGGCTATGGAAGGCGGCTTTGATCCTGACTGCCGCAGGTGTATGCCTTGGGATGAGATAGATAAGGGGCTTAAAGATAATGAGCTTGCGACGATGAAGTCCATTATCTCCATGAGAAAAAATACTCCTGCCTGCAAGAGCAGGAACTTCCACTTTCCGAACGATATCGAGAAAGACCGCGTGATTTCTTATCTTAAGATCGATGAAACAGGAACTATTGCTGTATATCTTAACTGTGAGGATGAAGCTGTTACTATTCCTGTTAAAGAGGGGGCTGAAGTTCTTTTTGCAAGGAAATGGGATAAAGATGGTGATGCTCTTAGTGGAAAACTTGGCAGTAAGGGCGTACTGATCATGAAAATGTGATAAAATTAGCTATTGGTATTAACATAATATTACTTAGTATAAGAACATATTCCCATAGCATTAACGATCAGGTAAACGCATATGACAGATACACAAAAAAATCACGTTAATCACAATATTAATTTGCTTAGGATTATAGCTTGTTTTGCTGTTATCATACTACACACATCAGCTGAGCATCTTTTTGATGTTAAATACGGAACATTTGATAGTTTAATTTTGAATTTGGGACATGGCATAACACGTTTCGCAGTAACCTGTTTCTTTTTAATCTCAGGGAGCCTTTACTTAGATAAGAGCTATAAAATAAAAGATAAAAGAAAATATTTTATGAAAATAGTACACTTTATTTCTCTATATTTCTTTTATGCTATATTCTATAGCGGTTGTGCACTATTGTTTTCCAAGCAGCTTGGTATGAACCTATTTAATGATATTAAGTTGATCTTAGAACATGCAATTTTAAATCCAAAATATCATTTATGGTATTTACCTGCTTATATAGGTGTTTTATTCGCAATCCCAATCTTAAAAAAATTTATTGGAAACGATGACGATGGGCAGGAAAAGCCGATCATCAAATATGCATTAGCTTTCGTATTTATCAGCATGATTTTTACCAGTCTGGAATCTTTTCAAATTGGTTCTTTAAATAAAGCTATGGACTTCCTTCAGCTTTTTACAATAAATGGATTTGCAAAATGGGCAGGTGTCTGTCTTCTGGGCTATTATATCTATAATCATGTTAATAAAAACTACAAAACCGTTTATTTCTTAATAATTGCTCTTTTTACCCTTTCTTTATTTGCATCGTATTTTTATTTTGATAGGATAGAAACGACATTTTATGAAAATCTAAGAATACAGACAACTCTTTTTTCGTGTGTAGTTTATGATTTTTTTGTAAATCGTATCAAAATAAATCTTTCAGATAGCTTATTATATAAAATCGATTATTTGGCCAGTCTGACTTTGGGAATATACCTGATACATCCTTTCTTATTAAATATTTTTAATGAGATCGGATTCAGTACTATAATGTGCAATAGCGCACTAGCACTTCCCCTAGTTGCCGCAACTACATTTGTTCTTTCAGCAATCCTTGTTGCTATTGCAATAAAGATTCCGTTTTTAAGAAAACTCGTAACATAAAAAAGAAACAGCTCCATTTATAGATGCTTCTATAAATGGAGCTATTTGTTTTCTTGATTTTCACTTCATATAATATGAAATTTACGTTTTTCTATCTTTTAACAATTCCTTCTAGAATTACTCTTCAATACTAACAAGATTGATCTCGAAGTTAAGTGCCTTACCAGCGAGCTCGTGGTTGGCATCAAGAGTGATTGTCTGGTCATCCTTGTCCTTAACTACAACAGGGAATGCTCTTCCCATAGGATCCTGAAGGAATACCTGCTGGCCTACGCTTAAGTTCTCAGATCCTGGAAGTTCTGAAATATTAAGTGTGAAGATGTTGGCTGCATCACGTACGCCATAAGCCTCTTCTGGCTCAAGGTGAATATTTACAGTCTGACCAACTTCCATCTCAACAACTGCCTTATCAAAACCAGCGATCATCATGCCTGTACCGCAGATGAAGTCGAGTGTCTGGCCTCTGTCATAGGATGAATCGAACTGTGAACCGTCATCAAGTGTTCCCTTATAGTGAACGCTTACCTTCTTACCTGCGTTAGGACCTTCAAAAATAACAGGTCTTGGGCCACCGCATCCACCGCAGCCACCACAGCCACCTTCGCTTGCACAACCGCCGCACTCTTCATCGTCACCACATCCGCCACAGCCTTCGCCATCGCCGCATCCACCGCAGCTTTCTTCTTCAGTGCCGTTGCCGCAACCGCCGCAGCCTTCCTGAGACTCTGAAGCTTCTTCATGATGTCCGCATGCATGCTCTTCGCCTTCTTCATGGTGGTGATCACAGTTAACGCCCTTAGATTCAAGCTCTCCGTTTAAATATGCATATACAGCAGCATCAGCATCGCCTTCTGCTCCTGAGATTACTTCGATACCTGCCTGAGTAAGAGCATCAAGTGCTCCCTGTCCAAGTCCGCCGCAGATAAGCTTTTCAACCTTCTGCTCTGCAAGAAGTCCTGCAAGAGACTCGTGTCCAAGGCCTTCGTTACCAATAACAGTACTTGCAACAACCTTGTCATCTTCAATCTCGTAGATCTTGAACTCTTCAGTCTTTCCAAAATGCTGGAAAATGTCGCCACCGGCATAAGTTACAGCTAATTTCATTATCTTTAATCTCCTATCTTTTTCTATACATATTATCTTTTTCAGTATTGTCCTTGCCTGCCATACGATTATTCAAAAAACGTTCATTATGCAGTGCATCTTTGCTATTTTACTATGAAACGTCAAGTTAGGCAAACTATACATTAAAACCTATATTTTGCGCAAAAAAATACCTGCCTCCAAAGACAGGTATTCTATCATATGTACGATGGTACATAGTTTTCTATGTTCAAGAAGTAGATTTTCCTATTTCTTTATACTTCTTTCTTACCAGTTTTCTTATACATCACGTACATCTCAATAGCCAATACTATTATAGATACAGGCAGTGCAATCACAAAGCTTCTTGTAAATCCCGCAAAGATATATCCGATAGCAGAGGCCACTATTACAGGTATCTGGTACTGGATCTGTGAGCTGACATGATCGATATGATTACAGCCTGCTCCTGAGCTTGACATGATAGTTGTATCAGAAATCGGTGATATATGATCTCCTGTAACGCCTCCTGCAAGGCAGGCTGCTATTCCTATCAAAAGGAGCTGCGGGTCCGTTGCAAGCATCGCAACCGTAACAGGAACCATAATGGCAAAGGTTCCCCAGCTTGTTCCTGATGAAAAAGAGACAAATACTGAAACAAGGAACAGGATCAATGGAATAAAGGCATATGCACTGCTTGCTCCCTGCATTACAGAACTGATAAACACATCAGCGCCAAGTCCTGCGATCATTCCTTTAAGTGTCCATGCAAGAACCAATATCAACATGAAAGGAACCATCAGAGTAGATCCTGTAGGGATGCATTCCATATAGTCTTTAAAAGACATGACTTTTCTTGGAAGATACAGACATGCACAAAACAGTATCGTCATAAGAGATGCAAACACCAGGCTCTTAGCTGATTCGCAATTTGCAAAGCACTCTATTAGAGTCCTTCCGCCATTAAGATATCCTGTATATATCATAGCCGCGATAGCAAGAACTATAAGGAATATCATTGGAAGCAAAAGATCTATGACCCTGCCTTTCATTCCTGCAGTCTCAGACATATCTCCTGCTCTTCTTCCGGCGCTGGAATCAGGTTCACCATTTTCAACGGCTCTTTCATATTTTTTCATAAGTCCATAATCAAAGCCTGCAATGGATGTTCCAAAGACCATGATCAAAGTCAGTATTGCATAGAAATTGAATGGGATCGCACGTACAAACATACTAAAACCATTAATATCATAATTTTCAGGTATATATGAATTAATGGCTGCAGCCCAGGAAGAAATCGGCGCAAGTATACATACAGGCGCAGCTGTCGCATCAATTATATATGCAAGTTTGGCCCTTGATGTCTTGAATTTATCAGTGACAGGCATCATTACAGAGCCTACTGTAAGGCAGTTGAATCCATCATCCATGAATATAAGGACTCCCAGAAGACTGGTTGCAATAAGCGATGACTTTTTATTCTTAAGATTTCTGTACGCCCATTCACCATAAGCGTAGGTGCCGCCACTCATCTGCATTAGCCTTACAACTATGCTTATAAGTATCAGGAAAATGATGATCGTCAGATCTACATTGGAGATCATTGTATCTAGAAGGATCTCAAAAGCAGTCCATGGGTGCGGCCCCGCCATAAAGAATGCACCTGTCACAACACCTACAAACAGTGCAAGATACGCCTGTTTAGTTACAAGAGCCAGTATTATCGCTATTATTGGTGGAAGAAGTGATATCCATGTACCGTAGGCCATATGATTTCCCCCTTATTATGGATGAATAATAGATTAATTGACATATGAAATATGTAACAGAGGAAGAACTATTAAAAAGTTGGATATAGTTGAAGAAAATTTTCAATTTATAATGTTGTATCTATTAGAATCAGGTCTACATTTAAAAATATTGTATCTATTTAATTCTATTATATTGTGCTCAATTTTTCAATTGATATACCACTTATTTTTGTAACATAATGAGCTTTTTTTCTAAATAAATGATGATATATAATATAATTTAAGAAGGTGTACAGCTCCTCTGTCCCCTTATTACAAAAGTATTGCAACGGTTCTACAAAACTCTCGCAATCCCGATCATCTAAGATTAATAATAGCTTAATCGGCATAAATAAGCTATTTTAGGAAATGATACAGACCTAAACTATTTTTAAGCATTAAGGAGGCTATAATTATGGCAAAAACAGCAATTGAAGAAGTTCGCGATTTCCTGCACGAGGCTCAGACCTACTATCTCGCAACAGTAGATGGTGATCAGCCAAGAGTAAGACCTTTCGGAACTGCAGAGATATTTGAAGGTAAGCTCTACATTCAGACAGGAAAGAAAAAAGATGTTTTCAAACAGATAGAAAAAAATCCTAAGGTTGAGATTAGCGCATTTAAAGGTGGAGAGTGGATTAGAGTAGAGGGTAAGCTCGTCTATGACAACCGCATCGAAGCAGAAACAGATATGCTTGAGAAAAATCCCGGTTTAAAGAACATGTACGCCCCGGGAGACGGAAATACTGCTGTTCTGTATTTCGATGGTGGTAAGGCTACCTTCTCATCCTTCACAGCGCCTGCGCGTACGGTAGAATTCTGATGAATAATCAGCTACTAATCGGCGTACTGGTACCTTTTCTTGGAACTGCACTCGGTTCTGCCAATGTTTTTTTCATGAAAAAAGAACTGAGTGAAAAATTAAGCCATGCACTTGAGGGCTTTGCTGCTGGTGTCATGGTGGCTGCATCCATATGGAGTCTTATAATTCCTGCTATGGAACAGTCTGAGGGGATGGGTAAACTTTCATTCATTCCCGCTGTTATAGGATTCTGGGCTGGTATACTGTTTCTATTGTTGCTTGATGAGATCATCCCTCATCTTCACATGAACAGTGATGAGCCTGAAGGTCTTAAATCTAATTTTAAGAAGACTACAATGATGGTACTTGCTGTTACACTCCACAACATACCTGAAGGAATGGCTGTAGGTGTTGTATATGCAGGATGGATGTCAGGAACTAACGGTATCACTGCTGCAGGAGCTCTTGCACTTGCGCTTGGTATCGCTATCCAGAACTTCCCTGAAGGCGCGATAATATCAATGCCTCTTAGAAGTAATGGCGAGTCACGAATGAAAGCCTTTGTAAGCGGCGTTCTTTCAGGACTTGTAGAGCCAATTGGAACAATTATCACTATACTTCTTGCAAGCCTCGTTGTTCCCGTACTTCCATATCTTCTGTGCTTTGCAGCAGGAGCTATGATGTATGTTGTAATCGAAGAGCTCATTCCTGAGATGGCATCAGGTAAACACACTAACGTAAGCACGATTATGGTTGCGTTTGGATTTACACTTATGATGACTCTTGAGGTAGCACTTGGATAAACTTAAAGCAATATATTGCGAGTCGTAAAATCGAGTAGGCTGACTCCTACTCGATTTCGCACACGAACATTCCGCACTTCGTGCTCCATGTTCTTACAACCGGCAAATGAATTTGTATGCAAGCATCCATTCGCTTGCCGGTCTTGTGCAACAAAAAAATGACTGCACATCACTGTGCAGTCATTATATTTTTGCCATTTCTTTTTGATGTATATAAAAGATCATCTGCGACCTTGTACAATGTCTTATAAGAATAATCGGTCTTACCATCCAGGATAACAGCTCCCATAGAGAGAGTTATCTTCTGTTTATGTTTGCGATAGAATCTTGTCCATCTAAGTCCGCTTCTAATTCTGTCAAATCTTCTCTGTATCAGTTCTTCGGAAAAGATTCCTTCTGCAAATCCTACAAATTCATCTCCGCCAATTCTCATCAGAACATCTTTTTCTCCGGAAGATTCTGTAAGGATACCTGAGATATCTTCAAGGACCTCATCACCTGTGTCATGACCGAAGGAGTCATTAACGTATTTAAAATTATCAACATCTATAAGATAGAAAAAGCCCTTGCACCCCTCTTCCAGATATTGAGAAATTCTCTTTTCTCCACCTACTCTGTTAAAAAGGCCTGTCATTCCATCATGCTCCGACTGGTATGCCAGTTTCTCGCCTCGCCTTACATTTTCGATTTGAATTTTTAGTACATATCCTGAAATGATTATTGATACAACAGATGTTACAACCAGATGAGACCTTATATCCACTACCGCAGCCCCATCGTTAAAAATATCGAATATTATGCCATCGGTAAGAGCAACAATCCCCAAAAAGCTTCCAATTCTCACCGGCCTGTCCAGAATCAGGCACGGAATAGCGCACAGAAGAAGAAGGGACGTAAAGCCCTGTTCATCGGGATCATAATATGCATCTATTATCGATGCGAATAAAAGTATCGGAATGATAACAAGATAAAAGAACAATGTGGCATTCTTAAATGGCCTGTCCTCCCCATGGAACTTAAGAAAGATGCGCAGAGCTGCAAAATAAAGCATGATAATTACAGACTCCATGCTCCCCTCATAGTCCCCAACAATAGCAAAATAGATAACTGCTATAACAGGAAGTGTCGCCCCCATCATTGATAGCTTACTGATACGCTCATAATTCAGTTCATTTATTTTGTCATGATAATTATTAAAAACATCATCATCTTTAGTGAATAGTTTTAATATTTTCATAGGATTTGTGTCCCTCTTATCAAGCATCTATAACAGTATATCACTAAACTCATATACTGTATCCCGTTTTTCAAAACAAAACAAAATTTATTTGATAATTAATAAAAAACTTTAATTCTGAAATTATTTACATCTCCAACAGGACTGTTTTTCCTGATGTAATCCTGAAGAAGATCCGGCATTTCCTCAGTACTATTTCTGATAACGCGGCTTTCACCTATCGCTTTATATCCACCTGTTCCTGTCGCCCTGTAATTACTTGTGACAAGAGTATATGTTCTGGAATCAGACAGCTCAGAACCATCAAGCATGACCATCTTAACTACTCTGTCTCCCACAGGACGTCTTAAGTCAAACTCATAGTCAAGGCCTGCATAGAAGTCATAATTGTAATGCTCAACCTTGGGCTTTAAGAACTCTTCTGAAACCTGGGGCTTACCATCTACCAGGGTAAAATAGGATGCTACGCGTTCAAGTGAATCCTTAATTGTCTGCTTGGTTACTTCTACCACAAACACAGTATTAGCGAAAGGATATACAGCGCATACATCTCTTATAGTTATATCCTTTTCAAGTCCAAGCGGATCATTACCAAGACTCGTGCAGGAAAAATCAGCTCCGCTCCATTCAAGCTGAGTCTGGTTAAATATAGCTGCAAGTCTGCTTCCATTAAGCGCTGCATCAATCTTTTCCTCAGGGATTATAGGCTCTTTTAATGATCCTATCGGAATATCAAGCCAGCTTTGTACGTCTTTTTCAAGAGGAAGCATCTTGTTATAAACTACTTCTTCATGTACATCGCCTGTACTTACAAGCTTTGATGTGATCTTAAGATCATCTTCTGACTTAACTGCCTGCATTACTATATATTTCTCTGCCTTAGCAGGAGGCTGAACAGCAAATGTTCCATCGATCACAAACTTCTCATTTGCTATGTGCTGATGTCCAGTAAGAAGGATATCCCAGTCCTGCTCATGAGCTATCTTACATCCGATGTTCTCAGTAGTATCAGACATCTTCTGGCCTGTTGCAGGATTCTCCTCAAGACCTCCGTGATAGATAAGAACGGTAATATCGCACTTATCTTTGATCTCTTCAAGAGCCTTCTTTGCTGCAACAAAAGGATCTGTAACCTTGGTCTTTGCAATATTGTCTTCCTGTTCCCATACATTGACCCAATCGGTAACAACGCCTGAAAGACCAACCCTAAGACCGTTTTCAAGTGTTACTATCGCAGTCTTTTCGAGCTTAAGCTCGCCTCCAAGGTCTTCAACGTTAGCGCAAAGGCATCTGGCATTCATAGCTTTAATATAATCTCTTATAGCCTCATAACCAAAGTTAAAGTCATGATTACCAAGAGTATAAAAATCAAGTCCCATAGCATTAAATGCTTCTGCTATCGGGTGATAGGGATACTTATCAGCATTAGCAAGATAATATTGTGTAAGAGGTGTTCCCTGAAGTGAATCTCCGCCATCAAGAACCAGTGTATTGCCATCCTTTGTATACTCAGTTGCGATATTCAAAAGACTTGCATTACATGGGGCGTTTTTGGCATAGTCAATTGGATAAACATGACCATGTGTATCTGATGTATATATGATATTTAATGTACGTAAATTGTTATCCATAAATCTCTAACTTTCCATTTTCAATAGTATAAAAATCGCCATACTCCGGAAGAATCCTACATTCTGCATGGTCTGACATGACCTGCTCGGGTCTGAAGGAATGAAGCGGAATAAGTGTACCCGGTTCAATATGATCGATCATGTAACGAAGGTAATAAGGCCTTGAATGTCCGCCTGTTCCCTTGTGTTCATAATTTATGGAAAGCTGTTCCATAAGATCATGAAGCTTTTTGTAGGATGGATCATAATCTCCTAAAGGAGCACCATCCATATGAACATATAAAGAAAGAACATCTTTTAACTCTATAAGCTCATATACATGTTTATAATCCTGCTGAAGGACATATTTTGAAGGATCTGTTAAAAGATCCTGTCTTGTAACTTTGTTCCATGAAGGGTCTATATCAAAGCTGCATTCATCCAGGTTCTGAGCATAAACACTTATCTCATCTTCAGGATAAAAAGCCTTAACATATTCTGCCTGAACAGGCTCAAGGACAAGAGTTCTTCCTTCAGCCTTACAAAGGGATATCAGTCTGTGAATCCTTTCAACATTTCTGTTGTAATTATTGATAACGATAAGTCCCTCTTCTTCACGGATCTTATCGTGCATATATTCCTGTACGACCTCTTCTGTATTGCCCATATCTTCAGGCTCTTCGAGGCTTAACATATCTATATCATCAAAGCTTGCTGTAACGCCCTCTGTGATCATCACATCAACGCCATGGCATTTGTCTGCAAACGCCTCAGTAATGTCTCTGTGAAAACCATGGAACCTGTAATCACCTGTGTAGCAAATGCTTCCATCAGGAGTCTTTATGATAAATCCACATGCGCCTTCAACGTCATGATCTATTCTTACTACTTTGACCGTGATATCTCCCACAGTAAAGCTCTGATCGTAATCTATTCCTATACAGTTTTCGTGTTCTCTTACTTCTACTTCGCCGGTTCTTGCCAAGGCTCTGTAAAGCTTCAGAGAGTCTGAGCTCATATATACCGGAACACCCTTATCAAGCATTCCAAGTCCGCCCATATGATCTATATGCATGTGGGAAATAATAAAGAAATTCTCCTTGGTATCTTCAGAAAAAGACTTAAGCGAAAGCTTATGAGCTGTCTTATCATCATAGATACCGTCCATAGGTGTGAGAATACCGAGATTTACATAATAATATGCCATATCATCCGGAGCACAGCTGACCTTATTGTCTATAATATCAGCATTGGCAAAACCAAAATCAAACATACATCTGGCGGTATCAGTCTCAACTACTACAAAAGTTCCGCCAATTTCACGAAGACCGTTGTAAAATCCAAGTTTTGTCATAAAGACCTCCTATCTCCACCCTTTTGATAATTATCTCCAGAGCAAGATATTAATTTTATCACAACAGTAAGCACGTGCCAACATAATAAATTTATCCTAATACTTATAAATAAGCTTATTTATAAGGCTTTTTATATCATTATGATACAACTTTAATAAACACTTATCATTTTAACTATAC
>JAEEGL015150222.1_pt1 | contig 12445 bp, 6 predicted proteins | sample 9134231 | NCBI WGS metagenome assembly JAEEGL01 (sample SAMN16246548, study PRJNA631951) | gut metagenome | biome: gut microbiome; feature: rumen; material: fiber-attached | host: Bos | place: Iran: Karaj | collected 2018-10 | reverse complement strand
GAATTGATGGTTCGCACGGCTGACGGTACCATCGACGGACAGGGAAACGTGATTGGAGATAAGGATAAGGATTGGCGTTGCACGGAAGAGGACGGCAAATACGGACGAATATTGGAAGGTCCTGAATACCTGACTGTCTTTGACGGATTGACGGGGCGCGCACTTGCTACAGCCAACTATATACCACAACGAGGCGAAAGCATGGATTGGGGAGATGATCATGCAAACCGTTCTGACCGTTTCTTGGCTGCCGTGGGCTATTTAGACGGCATTCATCCGAGCGGAATCTTCTGTCGTGGCTATTATACGCGTACCGTGATAGCGGCGTGGGATTGGGATGGAAAGACGCTCAAGGAGCATTGGACTTTCGACACCAATAACCCCGAATGGCATAGTTATGCTGGACAAGGCAACCACAATTTGCGCATTGCCGACGTGGATGGTGATGGTTGCGATGAAATCACTTACGGTTCGATGTGCGTGGACAATAACGGACGAGGATTGTATAATACGGGATTCGGACATGGTGATGCGCTTCATCTCACGGTATTCGACCCTACGACCGACAAACTACATGTGTGGGATTGCCACGAAAACCGTCGCGACGGTTCGGATTTCCGCGAGGCAGCAACGGGAAAAGTAGTCTTCCAACTGCCCAGTCCAATAGATGTAGGACGTTGTATGGCTGCTGATATAGACCCCACGAACCCTGGTTTGGAGATGTGGAGCAGCGATTCAAAGGGAATCCGCAATATAAAGGGAGAAATTGTTAAGCCAGTTGAACCCGATGAACCTAATTTGAGTCAAAGAAGAGGGCGAAACGTGGGTATGTCAACGAATTTCGGCATTTGGTGGGATGGTGATTTATTGCGCGAATTGCTCGACCATGAACAGGTTTTGAAATATAATTGGAAGAATGGAGTAAGCGAAACCATCATGCGATTTGACGGAAAATTCAACAATGGAACGAAATCCAATCCTTGTCTTTCTGCCGATATTCTTGGCGATTGGCGCGAAGAAGTGCTCATCAGAAACGAGGAAAGTACGGAGCTTCGACTCTATATTTCGCCCATTTCATCGGAGTTTCGCATCAATTGCCTCATGGAAGACATCCCCTATAGGTTGAGTGTGGCGGCAGAAAATGTTGCCTACAACCAACCGCCAGAAACGGGCTTCTATTTAGGTCCCGACAAGACCGTCAATCCGTTCTTGAAATGATAGGTTTGCAAGGCGCAAACATTATGTTTATAGTGGCTAAACACCATATTTACGGCAGTTTAGCCACTTCTCGCATTTAAATTTTGTCACTTTTGTCACTTTTGTCACGCGTCACATTAAGGACCTATCCGTTTTGCAACTTTGCAACTTTGCAACTTTGTAACATTTTCGTTTTTTTATTATTCTCAAAAAAATTAGTAATCTAAATATTATATTTATATATTATTATAATAATATATAAATATAAAAATATTACCTTCATTTCTGATTATATTATTCAAACACCCCAAATGTTGCAAAGTTGCAATGTTGCAAAGTTGCAATGTTGCATTTTGTATCTTTCTTAGTAGAATGTTGATACACCTTAATGTGACGTGTGACAAAAGTGACAAAAGTGACAAATGCGAAAAACAAACCATTCAATTTTAACACAATTCACACATTAAATATTTGGTAGGTACAAAAATAATATGTAACTTTGCAGAATCTTAAATAATTATACGACGGAAAACATGGGAGTGTTTATCAATCCATTTACGGATATAGGATTCAAGAGAATCTTTGGGCAGGAATTCTCCAAGCCATTATTACAGGACTTTCTGAATAACCTACTGGTGGGAGAACGAAAAATTGAGAACATTACGTTCCTTGACAAAGAGATGCCAAGAGACATTGAAGGAGAACGCTCTATCATATATGATGTGCTCTGCGAGACTGAAACGGGTGAGAAAATCATCGTCGAAATGCAAAATCAAAGGCAACCTTTCTTCAAACAGAGAAGCATCTTTTACGCCTCAGAAGCTATTTCAAGGCAAGCAAGAAAAGGAAGAGAGTGGAGATTTGACATTAAAGCTGTTTATCTGATAGCTTTCTTGAACTTCACTTTAGAAGATATCGGGACAACATTCCGAACTGACGTTGCCCTGTTGGACATGAGAACTAAAGAAGTCTTCTCGGACAAGATAAGACTCATCTATTTGCAACTGCCCTATTTCAACAAAGAAGCAGATGAATGTGAGAATGATTTTGAACGTTGGATTTATGTATTGAAGAATATGGAAACTATCAACAGACTCCCATGGACGGCAAAAAGTGCCGTATTTAAAAGACTGGAAGAAATTGCCGAGGTGAGGGCACTCACTAAAGAGGAGCAAATGCAATATGACCATGCCCTGAAAGTATACCGCGACAATTATAATACTTTTCAAGGAGCTATTGAAGAGGGAATGAAAGAAGGAAGAGAAAAAGGTAGAGCTGACAAAACCAAAGAAGTAGCTCAGAACATGAAAAAAATGGGAATGTCAATCGAGCAAATTGCTCAAGCCTGCGGAATCTCTGTAGAGGAAGCGGAAAAACTATAAACGACTTAAATTTTATTCATATTATAAACTTAAACATTATGTTAAAACAATTACGTTATTTCTTTACGCTCATGCTGCTGGCAGTGGCAAGCGTAGGATTCGCTGGAACTATTGTTTTCGGCGATTTGGAATTGGAGAACGGTGTGCAATACACTGACCCATTCGATGGCGGAGACTTTACCGTAACATTCGCTGGAGGCGGCAACGACGGTAAGTATTACACAACAGGTTCTGGTATCCGCGTTTACGGTGATGGCACTATGACCATCGCAGCAAAAAGCGGCACACTCACAAGTATCACTGTTACATTTTCTGGTACCTACAAACCTGAATCTGGCGATGTTGTTGATACTGGTTCTTATGATGCAGAAACTGGCGTTTGGGAAGGAAGTGCTTCTCAAGTAACATTTACTCGTCCTTCTGGCTCTGGTCACTGGAGAGTACAACAGGTTGAAGCTACAGTCTCTGGTGGTGTAACCAAGCAGACCGCTAATGTTACCATTGACGCCACAACGATTGAGATTGGTGAAGATGCTGACGTGAACACAGACGGACCAGCTTTGACACTTACTTCATCTGATGAAGATATCGTTTCTGTTAATGGTGTTACCATTACAGGTGAAGCCGCTGGAAAAGCAACTATCACGGCTACATGGGCAGAGACAGATGCTTTCTATGGAGGTTCTAAGAGTTTCGAAGTGACCGTTATTGACCCCAATGCTGAGGAAGCTGGTACAGAGGACAATCCTTACACCGTTGAGCAAGCCATTGCTGCCATCGATGCTGGTACAGGAACACAAGGCGTTTATGCTACAGGTATCGTTTCAAAGATTGTGACTGCCTACAGTGAAAAATATGGAAACATCTCTTACAACATTTCTGCTGACGGAACGACATCTGGAGCTCAGCTCCAAGCTTTCCGCGGAAAGAGCTATGAAGGTGCAAACTTCACCTCTGCTGATGACATCAAGGTTGGTGACATCGTTGTTGTTTACGGTAACTTGACCAAATACAACACGACATACGAGTTTGAAGCTGACAACCAACTCGTTAAATTGACACGCACAGACAACAGAGAACCTGCAGGACTCAGCTATGATGTAGCAAACTTCACCGCTACTTTAGGCGAAGCCAACGAGTTCCCAGCATTGGCTAACCCCAACGCTTTGACAGTTGCTTACTCTTCTACCAACGAAGCTGTTGCTACTGTTGATGCAACCTCAGGAGAGATTACACTTGTAGCTGCTGGTCAAGCCACCATCAAGGCTGTGTTTGAAGGAAACGACGCTTATGAGCCAGGTGAAGCAAGCTACTTACTCGTTGTAAAAGAGAAAGAAGTTGCTGGTACAGACAAATTTGAACTCGTTACAGATGCCAGCAAATTGGCAAATGGCGACGTTATCATCCTCGCATACGTAAATGAGGAAGGTGATGCTTGGGCTATGAGTACCACTCAAAACGCAAACAACCGTGCAGCTAATCCTGTTGAAATCGAAGATGATGGTACAATCATCCCAGGTAGTTCTATCCAACAAATCACAGTGGAAGAGGAATATTACTTCAATGTTGGAGACGGTTATCTCTTCGCTGCAGGTACTACAGGTAACTGGTTGAGAACAGAAACAGAGCCAGATGACAACGCTTTGGCTGACATCACTATCGACGAGAACGGCGACGCAACCATCGTCTTCCAAGGTGCAAATACTCGCAACCACATGCGTTTCAATACTAACAATGGAAATCCAATGTTCTCTTGCTATGCAGAAAATTCTTCAGTTAAGACCCTGCCTCGCATCTACCGCAAGATTACAGGCGACACACCAGTTTTGGCAGACGCAGAGTTGGCATACGGAGTTGAGACATTCACAGCTACTATTGGTGAGGACAATGAATTCCCGGTATTGTCTAACCCCAATGAACTACCTGTAACTTACACATCATCTGATGAGAACGTAGCAACAATTGACGAAGATGGTAACATCACTCTCGTTGCAGCTGGTGAGACAACTATCACCGCTACATCTGATGAGACAAGCGAGTTCAAGGCTGGTGAGGCATCTTACGTGTTGGTAGTTGAAGGCGAAGTTACACCAATTGAATATGGCAAATATCAACTCGTTACCGATGCAAGCACATTGGCAGCTGGTGATGAAATCTTAATTGCCTATGTTAATGTTGGTGAAGAAGCTACTGTAGCACAAGCTATTGGCTCAGAACAAGCAGCTAATAATCGCCCTGCAGTTGACGTAACATACAATGATGATGAAACTCTCACACCAGACGCTACTGCTCAAATTATTACTCTTGAAGGCGATGCAGAGGGTTGGAATTTCAATGTAGGTAACGGCTATCTCTATGCTGCAAGTACAACTAAAAACTGGTTGAGAACAGAAGCTGAGGCTGATGAAAATGCTAAAGCAACTATCACTATTGATGAAATTGGTGATGCAACTATCGTATTCCAAGGAGAAAACACACATAATACTTTGCGTTTCAATCCTAACAATGGATCACCTATCTTCAGCTGCTACGGATCTACATCTACTACAGGTTCACTTCCACGCATCTACCGCAAGGTGGCAGAAGTAGAAGGAGAGACCGTTCCTGTTACTATCAGCTCTGCTGAATGGGCAACATTGTATTACAGCGACAAGGCATTTGAGATTCCTGAAGGCGTTACCGCTAAGATTGTAGTTGCAATTGACGACAATGATGTAATCGATTTTGAAGACCTTAATGGTATTATCCCCGCAGGTACTGCCGTTGCTCTCAATGGTCCTCAAGGCACATACGACTTCAAGGTAGTGAATGATGAGACCGTCGCTCCTGCAAACAACTTGCTGAGAGGCTTTGATGCACCCCATTTGACAGAGGGTGGTGACATTTACTACAAGCTCACCGTTAAAAACGACATAGTTGGCTTCTACTGGGGTGAAGAAAATGGTGAAGCATTCGAGAGTGGCGAACACAAGGCTTACCTCGCAATTCCTGCTGGTGCTTCTAACGCTAAGTTCTTCGTTCTCGGCACAGCTGGCGACCTCGTAAGCGAAGACGGTGGATTCGTTGACGGCATTAATGAAGTTACTGCTTCTGACAGCAAGAACGAATACTTCAACCTCAATGGTACTCGCGTGAACTCGCTCCGCAAGGGTATCTACATTGTAGGTGGCAAGAAAGTTGTTATCAAATAAGTATATTTTTAACAAAAAAAGAGATATGAAAAAGTATGTAAAGCCATCTATTGCTATGGTAAACTATGATGAGTTCATTATGGCTGCAATGAGTCTCCATGATGAAATTGGCGATGGACAACTTGGCAAGGAAGCATTCTTCGAAGAGGAAGAGGCTCCAGCAGCAAACCTCAGTGTTTGGGATGAATAGTCCTCGTCGTTAATTCAAAATCCACTAAGGCTTCATTTGGTGACAAGTGTTTGCCTTAGTGGATTTTTTTCTTCTTGAAAACCCTATCATTTAACAAACGAAACAGAATGAAACAAATCAGTATCTTCTTTGCGTGCTTGTTCAGTAGCTTATTTGCCGTTGCGCAAACATCGGAAAGCATTTCGATTAACGGAACGAGTAGCGATGGTTTCATCACGAACATCACCTTCAACGGAAGCAATGCGCAACTGACGTATGAAAATGGTTCCAACCAGACGGTTGACATAGCTACTCTCAGTATCGACTTTTCATATAAGGCTCTGCTCGATGAATCCAACGACACACGCAATGCCACCATGCTCAATACGTTTGGTGACAAGACAATTGATGTGGAACTCACCCGCAACATCGCTAAAAGCCAATGGAATGCAATTTGCTTGCCTTTCACCATGACTGCCAGTCAGATAGAAACTGTTTTTGGCAATGGTACGAAAGTGGCAACTCTCACCAGCGCTCAAGATGGCGTGTTGGATTTCACAACCACAGAGAGCATTGAGGCAGGTATTCCCTGCATCATCAATCCTACTAATTCAGTTACAACTATCGCATTGAATGACGTGGATTTGCAAAACCTCACGGCTGGAGGTTCGGTAAACACAGTCGATTATGCTTTCATAGGAACGATGTCAACCGTTTCTCCTACGGGAAACAATTACTATATTGACACCGACAACAAGGTTAAGAAACTTGACGAAGGCAGTAATGTCAAGGCATTCCGCGCTTACCTCTCATCTAACGGAGAGGCAATCAACTCGTTCACCATCGACGGTGAGGCTATAGGCACAGATGGCCTCTTAGGTGACGTGAATGGAGACGGATTTGTGAATATTACGGATGTGGTTCTATTAGTGGAGCATATCCTCAACGTTGAGAACCCATCGTTTATCATGGAAAATGCAGACATCAACTCCGATAACACTATCAACATCACGGATGCTACCTTGTTGGTGAATATCATTTTGGGGCAAGAGTAACGGAAACAATAACGAATAGAAATCATGAAAAAGATACATATTATATTATCTACACTCCTACTCCTTTTAGGCGGAGTGTCTATGAATGCGCAAACGGTATACGATTTCTCTAAATGGGATGCTATCACATATACTAGCACTACCACGAAAGATGGTTTGACCGTTACAGCTTCATCCGAAAAGACTGTCGCCGTTGATGCCAACAGTAAATCCATCGACGGTTACACGTTCACCAAGAGACTGAAGTTTGGTGGTGGCGGTTCGGAAACGGCACGTTATGCAAGCATCGAAATCCCAGGCAATGGCACTATTACTGCTTATTTTATGTCTGGAAAATCAAATAATGAGCGTACATTGAATATCGCTACAGGTACATTTAATAACGTGGTAGCTTCTGCACCCAATGATGGAAATAGTATTGGTAGCGTTTCCTATTCTTACACAGGCAACGAAGCAACCACCGTTTATGTGTATAGTGCTAACTCTGGTATCAACCTCTATGGTATCGTGTTTACCGCTGGAGGAAGCACACCAAGCGGAAATGTAACGATTAACCCAGCTACAGAAGGAACACCTTATGCTGACGTGAGCACTCATGCCGTAACACAAGACTTGTCTTCCAACCAAATGGAAGTACAACTTAATAACGGCGACATCAAGTATTACAATACCAAAAACCTATCCGCTGTTAACATCAACAAGGAGGTTGCCACTGTTACATTGGTGAATGGCGACGGTGAAAACGATGTTTATTACGGAAACGTGAAGCATATTGGATTCACCAAGAAAGCAGAAAGCGGACAAGAAGGTGACATTATCGACAACGGAATCACCATTACCGAGTGCAAGGGATGGCATGAGAGTTGCTATATTGAGTGGACTCCTATCAGCAATGCTAAATCCTACAACGTCTATGTGAAGGGTGGCAACCATGCCGATTACACCAAGATAGACGGGCCATTGGTTCGCAACTATGGTACATACGGTCGCGCTGATATGGTAGGACTGATTGCTGGCACGTATTCAATGAAAGTGGTAGGCGTAGATGCTGATGGCAACGAACTATCTGCCAATGGCGTAGCCAATAACTTGCAAGTCATCAACTACAAACGCGAAGGTTTTGCTTTCCTCAATTGGAATGCGGGAGTGGGAGCCTATAAGAACGACGGTTCGCTGAAGAGTGGTGCACGAATTATCTATGTAACGGCTGCCACAGCCAAGACCATTACTTGTAATGTCGTTACGGGCGATAAAGGTGAAGTAACCGCATGCACGGGCTTGCAAGACATCATCGCCGCATACGAGAAAGGACGTGACAAGACTCCTACTGCTTTCCGTATCATTGGTACCATCAACGCAAGTGACATGGATTCTTTCGGTAGTTCAGCGGAAGGTCTGCAAATCAAGGGAAGAAATGCCGATAGCGAACTCAACATCACGCTCGAAGGAATTGGCGAGGATGCTACTATCAAGGGATTCGGTTTTTTAATCAGGAATGCCAAGAGCTTGGAGTTGCGCAACTTCGCTATCATGAACTTCATGGACGATGGTGTTTCGATGGATACCGACAACAGCAATATCTGGGTACACCATCTCGATGTGTTCTATGGAAAGAAAGGAAGTGCAGCTGACCAAGTGAAAGGCGATGGTTCGATTGACATTAAGTCTGACTCTAAGTATATCACCATTTCTTATTGCCACTTCTGGGATGCGGGTAAGTCATCACTTTGCGGCATGAAGAGCGAAAGCGGTCCTAACTATATCAGCTACGACCACAACTGGTTTGACCATAGCGACTCACGCCATCCGCGTATTCGTACAATGAGTGTACACGTATGGAACAACTATTTCGATGGTAATTCCAAGTATGGTGTAGGAGCGGCAATGAACAGTAATGCTTTCGTGGAAAGCAACTACTTCCGCAATTGCAAGTTCCCAATGCTGTCTTCTTTGCAAGGCAACGATGTATATGCAGGAACCAGCACATATAATGAAGATTATGGCACGTTCAGCGGTGAACAGGGCGGTGTTATCAAGTCGTTTGGCAATGTTATCACAGGTTCACAAAGTTCATATTGGGCGTATGGCGCAACCAATATCCTTTGCAAAGGCACAACAAAATCTGCCTCTTCGATGGGTATTGACACAAAGACTCACTTTGACGCTTACGAAGCAACAAGCCGCAACGAGATAGTACCAAGCAACGTGAAGGCATTCGGTGGTGGTCGAACATACGACAATTTCGACACCAATAGCAGCATCATGTATAGCTATACGCCAGACGCGGCGGCAGATGTTCCTGCCAAGGTAGTGGGTTACTATGGTGCAGGTCGTCTCAATCATGGTGACTTCAAGTGGACATTCAGTGATTCCGAAGACACTAATTCTGAAGTTATTGCAGTCCTACAGATAGCTATCAATAACTATACTTCTACGTTGGTAGGTATCTATGGCGATGCTAACCAACAAGGAACAGGTGGGGGTGAAGGAGGCAATGACAATCCTGACAACCCCGACGACCCCACTCCTGGAACAGATATTAGTAGTGATGTGGAATGTAACTTCCAAAATAGCGCACCATCTAATAGTGCGTTTACCGTCGTGGGCACCTACTCCAACAGCAAGGGCACGGCTACCGTGAATGGGACTACCTACACAACGTGCCTAAAAATTGAATCAAAGACCTCTGTGAAGTTCACAACAACAACAGCGATGACACTCACTCTCGTGTTCGGCAGTCAAGACACAAGTTATACCATTAAGGTGGACGGGAACGAAAAGACGGGCAGCAATGGTATCTTAACCGTTGACATCGAAGCTGGTGAGCATACGTTGACTAAGGCAGATACAGGAAATCTTTTCTATATCGGTTTGAAAGCTAAGTAATATTTTGTTCGAAAAAGTGGTAATAATAATATAAAAAACCATGAAACAAATAAAATTGATAATGGCATTCGTTGCCATGATGTTTCTGATGGTCAGCTGCGATGACGATAAGGTAATCTCTCCAGATCAGTTACCAGCAGCTGCCAAGTCGTATCTCCAAACGAATCAACCAGATGCAAAAATCCTTTTTGTCAAGAAAGACCGTGAGCTATTTAGCACGAAGTATAAGGTGCAACTGGACAATCGCATGGAAATCGAGTTCGATGGTGACGGTATGCCTATAGACATGGATATGGACGATTAATCGCCATCATGACAAACCAAGAACAATCCCCCACCGTTTCTTCATGGAAATGGCGGGGGATTTTTAAGTCATCGTATCGGCATAAAAAATCTGAAAAATGTCCTAAAAAAAGACACTTAACTGTTTTGAAAGTTTTAGTTAAGTGTTTCTATAGTTTTTCTTAACTGTTTTAAAAGTTTTAGTTAAGTGTTACTCCGAGTTGACATTTTGGGGCAAAATTCAGGTCTGTTGTATTTATTTCCTCCTCGTAAATGATACCCTTAGACAACGTAAACGATACACTTAGACAACGTAAACGATACATTTAGGCAGCGTAAACGATATGTTTATCATTGTTGTCCGCTAAACGGCGGCCTGAAAGGCCATTAAGCTATCAGCCCAGAGCAACGCTCTGGGTAAGAGTGAATGTAAAGTTGACGCGCTGTAAGCGCAAAAGCATAGATAATCAGAATCTTTTGCGCTTACAGCGCGTTTATCCCTCTGCACATCTTTCTCAGGGCGTTGCCCTGAGCTATATGCTTGTTGGCCCTCCAGGCCGCCAGTAAGCCCCTATATGTTAGGGGCATCATTGAATGGGAGGTAAGCAAAGGAAGTTCGGAGCTTTTGATGTGACTGATGTGAGAGATGTGAGAGAGAAAACCGCAACTTTCTCTATAGGAAATTATTTACCCCGAGACTAAATGATTTCCTTATGTGAAAGTTATATATCTATCTCTCACATCTCTCACACACAACAAAGATTTCGTCTAACTCATGTTTTAGAATTCCTTATCCCGAACTGGGGTAAGACAACAAACCAACAATCTCAAGCTGAAAGACTATTATTTGCGGTTTTTAAGTTCCAAAAAACGAAAAAACATCCAGTTTTTATTTTTTTTCGACAAAATAGTGTAAAATATTTATTATCATTGTGCATTTATTTAAAAAAATCACTAACTTTGCACAATTAAGTGTAAATCTGAATAATCTACAAACGAAGAACTTAGAACTAAGATATATTATTAATAATTTAAAATTAAAACAAATGAACAACAAATTACGTTTTTGTCTCCTGACACTTTTGACAGTGTTTATGGGTGGTGTAAGTTTTGCTCAGTCAGAATATTACATCAAATTTAAAAAGGGAGCAGTGGTAGAATCCTCAGAAGGTTATTTCACCTATAATAAAGGTGAGGGAACAGATGTAAGCTGGTCATCAAAAGGAAAGCACTCTTGTACTTATGAAGGTGAAACCTATGGTGACGTTATTAAAATGGAGAGTGCCACTCAGGCATTTTTCACCTCTACAGCTAAAGCTACCGTTACCATTGTACAGACAACATCTAATGCTTCTGGTGACAAACTTAAATTCGACGGAACTAATCTCGATGCAAATTTAGCAAACACAACGGTAACCGTTGATGCAGACAACAAGTGTAACATTTATGTTATTACAAATGTAGCAGCTGGCAAGCATACTATTACACGTCAAAGCGAGACAGGATTGGCATATATTAAGGTTGTTTACTCTGGAAGTACTTTAACTGTATTGCCAGCTCCTTCTATTTCATACGATTCTTCAACTGGTGAGGTTACCATCGAAGCAGATGAGAACACAACATCCATTGTTTACACGTTAGACGGTTCTGATCCTTCAGCAACCAATGGTGAGGTCTATGAGGAGCCTTTCACAGTTGAAGATGGCACCATCGTAAAGGCTATTGCCCTTGGCGATAACGAAACTTACACAAACTCTGAAATTGTTTCTGAAAAGATTTCATTAGACATTTCAAGTGTTGCAGCTCCTACATTTAAGGTTGTTTACGGAACGGTTGCTATTGAATGCGAAACCGCAGACGTAACTATTGAGTGCAGCACCGACGGAGAGAATTTCGTTGAATACACCAAGCCTGTTACTTTCTTGGAAGACGCAACTATATATGCTCGCGCTTCTCGCGACGGACTTGTTTCAGAGGTTTCCTCTGTTGAAGTTACTGCTGTTGATAAAGGTGATGCTACCGACACCATCGTCTTAACATACGAGGATTTTGATGTTCAGACCGTTAATGGTCTTTCCACTTTAGTTGGCAAAGATGCAGCCGAGGGTTATTCTATTTCTTTGAACAACTCTGAAAAAGCATGGTCAAACGGTGGTCGTATCAACGACAATGTTTCCATTAAGCTTTCCAATGGCGCAGAGAACACTCTCTATTTGCCAGAGGGAATTTCCGCTACAAGAATCACATTCCATAGCTATATCAATAGTGTTACTCCTGGTAGAG
>JAEEGL014378953.1_pt1 | contig 12445 bp, 10 predicted proteins | sample 9134231 | NCBI WGS metagenome assembly JAEEGL01 (sample SAMN16246548, study PRJNA631951) | gut metagenome | biome: gut microbiome; feature: rumen; material: fiber-attached | host: Bos | place: Iran: Karaj | collected 2018-10 | reverse complement strand
GCTCTCGACGCCCATGTCGGCGCATGCCTTGCGCGCAATGGCGTCGATTTCGCCCGTCGTCACGCCGGGGGCGACGGCCTCGGCGCAACGGCGCAGATGCTCCGCCGAGCGGCGGCCTGCCTCGCGGAGGAGTTCAAGCTCCCTGTCGTTCCTGAGACTGATCATGCCTGGATGGCCGCGGCGACGGCCGACGCGATGGCGTCGGCGTCTCCCACGCCGTTGATCTTCTCGAGGACGCCGCGTCCCTCGTACCAGTTCAGCAGCGGGGCCGTCTGGGCCGCGTAGACCTTGAGGCGGTTCGCCACGTTGGCGGGCTGGTCGTCGGGACGCTGGACAAGAGCCGCGCCGCAGACGTCGCAGACGCCCTCGACTTTCGGCTTCATCGTCTCGACATGGAACCCGGCCCCGCACTTCGGGCAGGTGCGGCGTCCGCTGAGGCGTCCGACGAGGACTTCCTCCGGGACGTCGAGCCAAACTGCCTTGGCGACCTTGGCGCCGTCCTTCGCGAGTTCGGCCTCGAGGAAGGCGGCCTGCTTTTCGTTGCGGGGGTAGCCGTCGAGGAGCATGTACTCCTCGGTGCAGCTGGAAAGCTGTTCGACGACGAGCTTGCCGACGATTTCGTCGGAAACAAGCTCGCCCTTGCGCATGGTTTCCGCAACGGCCTTCTTGGCCGGCGTGTCGGCGTTCTTCGCGGCGGCGCGGAGGAGGTCGCCCGTGGAGACGTGGCGGAGCGGGAGCTTCTTGACGAGGCGGGCGGCAACCGTGCCCTTGCCGGAGCCGGGAGCACCTAATATGACGATGATCTTCATACGCTTGTACTCAAAAAGGAGTGTATAGGATTATACCGCATCGCCAAAAACATGGCAAGACCGAAAAATGCGGATGTTGCACGAGACTTCGTGACGGACGGAAATTTGATATACTTGTATTTGGAAGAAAGGATTGACTATGTCTTTACACGAACACGATTCCGGAAGGAACAGGTCTCTTTTCAACGTTGCGGACTTCGGGGCGAAGGGCGATGGCGTGACGGATGACACCGCCGCCATCCAGCGCGCAATCGACGCGGTTGCCGAGTCCGGCGGCACACTCTTCTTCCCGTATGCGGAGAAAGGCTATCTCATCGCTTCGCCAGGACGCGAGTTCGACAAGGAAGGCCGCCCTGTGCGCGCCCAGCTCGTCATCCCGGCCGGGGCGCGGAACATCTGCCTTGAAGGTGAAATGCCGTGTTCGCTTCTCTACAGCTACCAAGTCCGCCCGATGGGCTGCGAGAAGTCCCATTTCACGCCGACTCGCTTTGGCCGCGAGACGATGCGCAACACAACCCTCCATTCAACCTGGGACGCCCCCGAGGTACATGACCCCGCCGAGCGCCCCTGGGCCGTCATCGCCGCGCCGGAAGGGACATCCTGCACCGGCCGCTTTTCGGCGTTCATTGTCTCGGTCAAGAACCTTGAGATCGCCGTCCACCTCGACAAGGACAGGATGTACCCGACCACCTCGGCGGCCAACTTCCACAACGTCTCGCGCCTCGTCATCCAGGATTCGCAGTTCTGCCTCGACGACAACGTCGGCGACACCTACCTCGACAAGCATCTTCTTGAAAGCCCGTGCCACACGGTCGGCCTCCACGCCTCAGGCGACCAAAACGACCAGCAGATCCTGCGCGACGTCGCGGTCCAGGGCTTCAAGTACGGGTTCGTCCTAGGCGAGCACGTCATCGCGGACCACCTCTACGCGCACAATTGCGAGGAGGCCGTCGTCTTCCACGACTCATCGCACTTGTCAAGGATCGGAATGCTGGTCGCGCAGCACAACCGGACGATTCTTTCCACAACGCGCGGCGTCCTCTTTGGAAATCCCCCCGGCCCCGTCAACGTCCAGGTCGACCTCCTCAATTTCGAGGGTGGCCAGACCACGGGCGTACCGCCATGGGTCTCCCATCTGCGCTACGGCATCTACGATCCGGGCAACCGGCTACGCGGCTCCGTCACGTGGCATGAGCCGTGGGGCGAGAACGCATTCCCCGTCGTCGGCGCAAGGAACTTCCGCATAGAGCGCTTCGGCGGCCTGACGCAGCGCACCTTCGCGGGCGCCGCCTTCAAGCCGCCGGCCTGGCATGGCGTGAACCTCCTTGGACTCTTCCGCGAACCCGGGGCCCCCGGTGCGGACGCGCGCGCCGACGGGCGTTTCCACGAGGACCACTTCCGCTGGCTCCGCGACTGGGGCTTCAACTTCGCGCGACTGCCGATGCACTACCGCAACTGGTGCCCCGACGACGATTGGTCGAAGTTTGACGACTCCGTCTTCGACAAGATTGACGCCGCCGTCGCCTACGGCCGCCGCTACGGCATCCACGTACAGCTCTGCTTCCACGCCGCGCCGGGCTTTAGGATTCTCGGCTGGCAGGAGATGCCGGAGCAACTGCGCTCCAGCCCGCGCGCCCAGGCGGCCTTCTACGAGCAGTGGCGTCGCTTCGCGCGCCGCTACCGCGGCGTTCCAAACGAGTTCCTCTCGTTCAATCCGCTTAACGAGCCGTGCGGCTTCAGCGAGGAGCAGTACATAAAGGTCTTCTCGCAGGTTGTGGACGCAATTCACAAGGAGGATCCCGAGCGGTTCATCATGCTCGACGGCAACAACGTTGGGTCGACGCCCGTCCCCGCCTTTTTCAACGCCCCGCTGACGGGACAGGCCTTCCGCGGCTACACGCCGCATGCCATCACGCACTTCGGGACAACCTACGTGGAACAACCCGCGCATGAGCCAGGCTGGCCCTGTTCGCCCTCCATGGACGACAACGCCGGTTCATGGCTCTGGGAGCGGCCGGAGGACACCATCGCCAAGTACGAGGGCGCCGTGCCCGACGGCTATCCGATGATGATCGGCGAGTTCGGCTGCTTCAACAAGATTGCCCACGCCACTGCGCTTGCCTGGATGGAGCACTGCCTGAAGCTATGGAACAAGCGTGGCTACAGCTGGGCCATCTGGAATCTCGACGGGCCATTCGGCTTCATCGACTCCGGCCGTACCGACGTCAATTACGTGGGCTTTGAAGGCCATAAACTGGACCTCAAGATGCTCAATCTCCTGCGAAAGTACGCGAATTAGTCCTTGCGCACATTGTGTTATAATCTTGTATGTCTTTGTATGACTTATCCTGAGTATGAACTGGCGGGCATCGAGACGATAGCCCGTGGCATCTGCGTCAAGGACGGGCACGTCCTGATTTGCCGGAACCGAAAGGTTGGCAACCTCTACTTCCCCGGAGGCCACATCGAGTTTGGCGAGACTGGGGCCGGGGCGCTCGAGCGCGAGGTGCGCGAGGAGATGGGCCTTGAATCGTTCGCGAGAGAGTTCCTGGGCTGCTGCGAGCATCGCTTCGACCAGCACGGCAAGCCCCACGCCGAAATCAACCTCGTATACGCGCTGGAGATTCCGTCAATAGCCCCCGGCCAAACAGCCCCGTCATGCGAGGACTGGATTGCCTTCGACTGGATGCCTGTCGCGGAACTGGCCTCAAGCGCGGTTGAGCCGGCGGCCCTGCGCGACCGAGTCCTTAGTTGGCACGCCAACCGGGCTGTTGCGGCAGACAGACTCGCGATTACATAATTGCTGAAAATATATTTCCGCAAGAACGCCTGGCGCAACGGGGCGAGGCTGACATACGTTGACGAAATACATGAGGATGCGGCCGGCGCCGTGCAGCCTCCACCCAGCTTCCCTTCGGACGCCGAATACACCCGCGGGCGCATAGAAAAGGCGCTTGCGCAAATTCCGCCTCTTCTGCGCGAGGCATACACCCTCTTCCAGATTGGCGGGCTTTCCATTCGGGAAATCGCCCATGGGACGGGGATCTCTGAAAACCTCGTCAAAGTCCAAATCCACAGCGCCAAGGAGAAGCTCCAGCCCCCTTTTGGCAGACTTGCGCGTAAGCTGACAGCACTAAGCAATTGACATGCGCGCGCAAATATACGAAAATCTTATTGTTGTTTTTCGGTGTTTTTACTTGGAGGTTCAACTACACATGAAGTGCAAACTCATTCTGGCCGCCGCAGTAGTCGCGATGGCCTGTTCCGCCGCATTCGCCGCCGGCCGCACAATGCTCGCCGTTCCGGCCCGCCATGACATGGTCGGCTTTGGCTTCGATTTGCTCGGGCAGTTGCCCGACAACCTCGAACTCGCCTGCTATAAAGGGGAGGACAGTATCGAGCGACTGGAAGTTTTCGACAGGACGGCATGGGAATGGAGGACGATCACGACTGAAAACTGGGCCTCCGGCCTGTGGCGTGCCAACAGCCTCGTCATTGCAGGCGAGAATAAGGCCGCGTCCGATCTGCGCGCAATTTCAGGATGGACACAGCAGGTCAAAATGCCATCTGACCGCGCGAAGCTCGATGTGGTAAACGCCGTCAATTCCTTCCAGCCGTTGACGGAAAAGCAATGGAAGAGCATCGGGGAAAAATACGGCTTCAAATTTACCAAGGTCGAGCGTCCGTCGTCCCGCGAACGCCGTCGTGACGAAGCTCGCGCCAGGCGTGAAGCCGCAAGGGCCCGCCGCGAAGAGGCCCGGCAACAGAAGGAGGTCGAGAAGACGATTGAACGCCAGCGCAAGCAGATGAAGCACCAGGAGGTTGCCCCGCGGCCTCAGACGGAGGTCATACCTGCGCCTGCGCCAGTAGTCGCCCCAGCAGTTGTCAAGCCCGCTCCTGCCCCTGTAGTTGAGATTAAGCGGGCCCCTGTTGTCAAACCCGCCGGGGAGGACAAGACTTTGGTAGCTCCATTTGAAGGCTCCAGCGCAATTGCAGACATGCCGTCGGCCATGGAAGATGCCGCCAAGCTGAAAGCGGAAAGTCAGCCCAAAGTTGCGGTTCCAGAGGTTGACAAGCCGGAAGCAAAGACCCCTGAAGCCCCAGACATCGTGTTTAAAAAACGCGTTCCGGCGGCCGAAGCCAAGGTGCCCGAGGTGAAGACACCAGAGGTGAAGACGCCAGAAACGAAAGCACCAGAAGTGAAGGCGCCAGAAGTGAAGGCGGTGGAGGCCAAACCGGCTGAAGCCAAGCCAACTGATGCCGAGGCAAAGGTAAAGGCCGCTGTTGAAGCGGCAGTATCCGAGGCAGCCGCCAAGACACCCAAGGCTGAGGCCACCCCAGCTACAGCACCTGCGGCGGTGGAAGTCCGTGTGCCGGCCCGTGAGGCCGTAGCTCCAAAGGTTGAGTCACCCGTCGTTCCCGCCAAGACTCCGGAAGCGGCCCCCGCCAAAGTTCCTGAGGCAAAGCCTGCCGAAGTCACGGTTCCCGAAGTCAAGGCCCCTGCGGCAAAGCCCGCTGAAGAAGCGGTCCCCGAAGTTAAGGTGCCTGCGGCCAAGCCCGTTGAAGTTTCGGCCCCCGATGTGAAGGTGCCCGAGGTCAAGCCGGTCCAGACGCCTGAAATCAAGGTTCCGGCGATTGTCCTCGACCCCATGTGAGGACAGCTGGCGAAATGGCTGACGAATCCTTTGACATCGACTACATCGCCCGTCTTGCGCACATCGCCCTCACAGACGATGAGAAGGTTGCATTCGGCAAACAGCTCGGCGATGTCCTCGCCTACATGGAGAAGCTGAAGAAGCTCGACGTAGAAGGCGTTGAGCCGACCATGCACGGCCACGGACGCGTGAACGCATTCCGAGAAGACGTTGTCACGCCCTCCATCGATCGCGAGGCCGCACTTGCGAACGCGCCTGAACGCACCGGCGACGAATTCCGCCTTCCGAAAATCGTTGAGGACGCGTAGCCATGGACATTTCCAAACTGACCGTCGCCTCGGCGGCGGCCTCGCTCTCAAAGGGCGAATTCTCCTCCGTAGAGCTGACCAAGGCGGTCATTGAGGCCGTCGACGCCCGTGACGGCGACATCTGCGCCTATCTCACCTTCGACCGCGACGGAGCACTCCGCCAGGCGGCCGAGGCCGAGGCCGCGCGCGCCGCCGGCAAGGCAGGCCCGCTTCTCGGCATACCCGTGGCGATGAAGGACATCATCAACGTCGCGGGCCAGCCTTGCACCTGCGCCTCGAAGATTCTCGAAGGCTATGTCTCGCCCTACGACGCCACCGTCTCGGCGAAGCTCCGCGCCGCCGGCGCGGTCTTTGCGGGACGCGTCAACATGGACGAGTTCGCGATGGGGTCCAGCACGGAGAACTCGGCCTTCAGGATCACGCACAATCCCCATGATCTCACTCGCGTCCCCGGCGGCTCGTCGGGCGGCAGCGCGGCAAGCGTCGCCGGCGGCGAGGCGCTCTGCGCCCTCGGCACGGACACGGGCGGCTCCATTCGCCAGCCCGCCTCCTTCTGCGGCATCGTCGGGTTCAAGCCGACATACGGCCGCGTCTCCCGCTACGGCGTGACGGCATTCGCATCGTCGCTCGACCAGGTCGGACCGATGACGAAGGACGTCACGGATGCCGCGCTCCTCATGTCGGTTCTCGCTGGTTGCGATCCGCATGACGGCACGACCGCCGAGGAACCGGTGCCAGACTTCGCCGCCGCACTCGAAGGAGCCTCGCTCAAGGGACTCCGCATCGGACTTCCTAAGGAATACTTCATCGACGGAACAGACCCCGAGGTCATGCGCGTTGTCCGCGAGGCCATCGACGCCTGCTCGCGCGCCGGCGCCGAAATCGTCGAGGTCTCGCTGCCGCACACCGAATACGCGATGGCCGTCTATTACATCTGCGCCCCCGCAGAGGCCAGCGCAAACCTTGCGCGCTTCGACGGCGTCCGCTACGGCCACCGCACGGAGAAGCCGGACGATGTCTACAGCCTCTACGCCAAGAGCCGCGCCGAAGGATTCGGCCCCGAGGTCAAACGGCGCATCATCCTCGGCACATACGTCCTTTCCAGCGGCTACTACGACGCCTACTATGGTCGCGCGCAGAAGGTGCGGACGCTCATCCGCCGCGACTTCGCCGACGCCTTTGGCAAGGTCGACTTCCTGCTGACGCCCGTCGCCCCGACTCCCGCGTACAAGATCGGCGAGAACATCAGCGACCCGCTCACGATGTACCTCGGCGACGTCTTCACGGTTCCGGCCTCGCTCGCCGGCCTCCCCGCGGCCTCTGTTCCCGCAGGCAAGACAGCGGCGGGACTCCCCGTGGGCATCCAGTTCATCGGCAAGTCCTTCGATGATGCGGGAGTTCTCCGTACCGCCCGCGCCTTTGAAATGGTGCGCGGCTGAGATGAGGGAACAGGGAATAGGGAACGGGGAATAGGCCATGAAATACCTCGCCACAATAGGACTTGAGACCCACGTCCAGCTGAAGACGCGGACGAAGATGTTCTGCGGCTGCCTGCTGCAGACCGGCTGCGAGCCGAACACCAATGTCTGCCCCGTCTGCCTCGGCTATCCGGGCGCGTTGCCGGTGATGAACCGGCAGGCCGTGAAGTTCACGGTCATGACGGGCATGATGCTCGGCTGCGAAATCGGCCGCCACGCCACGTTCGACCGCAAGAACTACTTCTATCCGGACATGGCGAAGAACTACCAGATCTCCGAGAACGTCGCCCCGCTCTGCATCGGTGGTGGCGTAACGATCCAGACGCAGGAAGGTCCCAAGTTCATCCGCATCAACCACATCCACCTCGAAGAGGATGCGGCCAAAATCAACCACTATGTCCGTCACAGCGGCGTTGACTTCAACCGCGGCGGCACGCCCCTCATGGAAATCGTAGGCGAGCCTGACCTCTCGTCAGCCGACGAGACGATGTCCTACCTCACGGCCCTCAAGGAAATGCTCATCTACGCCGGCGTCAGCGACTGCAACCTCGAAGAGGGGAACATGCGCTCCGACGTCAACATCTCCGTCCGCCCGGAAGGGCAGGAGAAGCTCGGCACGAAGGTCGAAATCAAGAACATGAACACCTTCAAGGGCATCCACGCGGCGATCGAATACGAAGTCGCCCGCCAGATCGCCCTTCTCCGCGATGGCGGGAGCGTCATCCAGGAGACGCGTCGCTGGGACGCAGACCTCGGCGAGACGCAGTCGATGCGCAACAAGGAAAACGCCCACGACTACCGCTACTTCCCCGAGCCGGACCTTGTACCCGTGGAGCTCACGGACGAAGTGCTCGCCGCATGGCGCGCCGAACTTCCCGAACTTCCCGAGGCTCGCCGCGCCCGCATGGTCGCCGATTACGGCATCACGGAGTATGACTCCGGCGTCATCGCCGCTGACCGCTCATACGCCGACTTCTTCGAGACGGCCGCACACCTCTGCAAAGCCGAATCCCGCAAGCAGATTGCGAACTGGTTCATCTCCGAAGTGCTGCGGCTTCTCGGCGAATCGGGCGGGACGCTTGCCGACTGCAAGCTCACCCCCGAAGCGCTCGCCGAACTCGTCACGCTTCTCGAAGGGCGCGTCATCAACGGCCCGACCGCGAAGGAGCTCCTGCCGGAGCTTTTCGAGAAGGGCGGGATGCCGAAGGCGCTCGTTGACGCGCGTGGCCTCGGACAGGTCAGCGACGCCGGGGCGCTTCAGGCGTTCGTGGACCAGGCCGTCGCCTCGAACCCCAAGTCCGTCGCGGACTACAAGGCGGGCAAGAAAGCCGCCGCCGGCTGGTTCGTCGGCCAGGTCATGAAGCTCTCGAAGGGCAAGGCCGACCCGAAGCTCGTCGGCCGGTTGGTCGCCGAAAAGCTCGCCTCCATGTAGGACACGCGGCTGTGGCCGACGATAATATGGCGCTCGGCCGACTCTAGGATACAGGCGGGAGTTCGTTGAAGCCGATGACCGCTAGACCGCATTCGGAGGCGGTCGAAAGGATCTTTTCAAGCCATTCCGTCTTCATGTGGATGTGCTTCGCGTCGGGCGCAATGTCGTGCGATGTCACGGACAACACCTCCTTGCGCTCGGCGGCGCGGCGCAGGCATGAGCAGATTTCCTCGATGTCCGTGTGATAGGCCTCGCCGACTATGATGGTGTCTATCCTGAAGCGGTTAGGAAGATCCGAGGCCGGGAAGAAGACGTCATCGTTCGTGACAAGAGGCCTCCGGTCCGCCTGCTTCGTGCCGTCGGGGTCGTATGGAGTCGCCCCCTTGACGCCGCCGCGGACGTGCTCAAAGCCCTTTTCGCGGAAGAGGGCGTCGGTCTCGTCGTTGCGGCGGCAGTTCGGGTAGGCGAAGGACTCGAATGGTACGTAGGTCTTGTGAGCCTGGTCCATCTGAGGCCAGACTTCCTCCGCGAAGAAACGTTCGGCGCCTTGCTCGGCCACGGCAGTGTCGGCGTTGAGGTGGTTCAGGCCGTGGAGGCCGATGGAGTGTCCGTCACTTGCCAGATGCTTGAGGGCGCGAACGGCGTCCTGCCCGAAGGCGCCCGAAACGAAGAAGGTGGCGTGTGCGCCGTACTTTTCAAAAATCGGGCGCGCTGCCTCCCAGCCCGCGAAGTTCTTGTCATCAAAGGAGAGCAGCAGGACGCCGCGCGCGCCCAGTGGCAACGGGGTGCAGTCAATTGTCTCAATTTTGCCGACGGGCCCAAAGGTTTCCCGGAAGTCGCGGTTGCGCTTCCTGTGGTTCCAAAGCCACTGGCGTCCCTGGCGGACGCGGACGCGCTCGATCTGCCGGTAGGAGCAGTTGCGGAAGACGATGTTGTCCGGGCGGCTCTTCTCCGTGCCGCGGATGCTGGAAGGAAGAAGCGCCTCGAAGCGGCAGTTCTCGAAGAGGACGTCCGCGACGCGCGCGTCGCCCGCCGGCATCGAGATTCCGACGGGGCGTTCGCTTTCGAGCGAGACGCAGTTTTGGATTCGGATGTCCTCGATGTAGACGTTCTTGCCTCCGTTGATCCACGCCGGGGTGAAGCCGAAACCGGTGGAGGATTCGTGGAAGCGGCAGTTGTCGAATGAAACATCGCGAATAGTGCCTGTGCCGACGCCGAAGCGGACACCGTAGCAGCAGCTCCAGACGTCGCAGTTCTCGACGCGGATGTTCTCGCAGGGGTGCTCGGCCGCATGAAGCCCGCAGCTCGCGCGGATGGCGAATCCGTCGTCTCCTGTCTTGATTATGCAATTGGCGATTTGCACGTCGCGGGTGCAGTCTATGGAGAAGCCGTCGGAATTGGCGATTTCGCGGTCCGCGTCGATTGTCACGCCATTGGCTGCGAGGCCCTCGCAGCAGCGGAAGTGGGCCGTCCAGCAAGGCGTGTTGCGGAGAGTGACGCCCTCCAGGCGAATGCGCTTGGAGAGGAAGCAGGCGACCATTGGGCCGGGTCGGAACCATTCGCGGTCGAGCGGGTGGAGCTTGATGCCGTACTTGTAGCCAGGGAACCAGCCGTCCTCCTGCGTGTCGCCGAAGAAGGCGCCGCCGTTGCCATCGATGACGCCTTCACCCGTAATGGCAATGTCCTCCGCTTTGTAGGCGAGAATCAGGTGCCCGCCGCTCCACTCCTCGCCGACGCTGCTGAAGTTTTCAGGAAAAACGTCGTTGGGGTTGTAGTCGGCCTGGCGGTCGCTTCCCTTGAGGACGGCACCCTTTTCAAGGTGCAGTTCGGCGCCGCTTTTGAGTTCGACGGTTCCCGTGCGCCATTCGCCTGGCGGGATGACGACGCGCCCCCCGCCCGCGGCGGAGGCGGCGTCAATGGCCTGGTTGATTGCCGCGCGGTTGGCGGCGGGCGCGGTTTCCTCTTTCGCGCCGAAATCGCGGATGTCGTAGTCCGCGCGGGTGGTGATGGAAATCTTCATGGCGAATCCTGGTCTCGTATAACTACAGCTGTGATAATACCATCATCCATCACGGAAATCAACCGCGATTTCGGCGAAGAAAAAATAAAACTTCCTTTTTTATCCTGGGAGGAGTACAATTTCTCTAACCTTTAACCCAAGGAGTTCAACCCATGCTAGAAAAACTGTTCAAGCTGTCAGAAAACAAGACGGCCGTCAAGACCGAGCTCGTCGCCGGCCTCACCACGTTCATGACAATGGCGTACATTCTCGCCGTCAACCCGGGAATTCTTTCCGCTTCCGGCATGCCCGGCGGAGGCGTCTTCATCGCAACTGCTTTGGCGGCCGCGATAGGCACCTTGCTTATGGCGTTCTTAGCCAACTATCCGTTTGCCCTTGCGCCTGGAATGGGGCTAAATGCTTTTTTCGCCTATACCGTATGCGGAACTCTTGCGATGGGCTACAGCTGGCAGTTCGCATTGCTGGCCGTCTTCGTCGAAGGCCTAATCTTCCTTGCACTTTCAGTGACGCCAGTTCGCGAGAGCATCTTCAACGCAATCCCCTTCACTTTGAAGAAAGCCGTCGCTGTCGGCATCGGCCTCTTCATCACGTTCATAGCGCTTCAGAATGGGAAAGTCGTTATTTCAGCAGCGCAGCATATTGAAATCGCCAAGGGACAATTCCTTTCAGGACCGACTGGCGAACTCATAATAAACCCTGTTACAATCGTCAAACTCGCACCTTTCCACGGAGCGGATTTCCACACGGCTGGCATTTGGGCAATTCTTGCCCTCGTTGGCACGGTCATTACTGCAATACTGGTCATCAAAAAGTTCAAAGGGGCAATTCTCATTGGGATTATCGCCACATGGATTCTCGGCATGGTTGCCGAAGCCGCAGGTCTATACAGTCCAATTCCTGATGCAGGTTTCTACCCCATCATCCCTCACTTTGGAGATTACTTCTCCAAGCTCAAGGGCGATTTTTGCTCCTTCGGCGACATTGTTGGCGCGCTTTTCAATTCTGCATCGTGGACGCACGGCGTGGGCGAGGCGCAGCGTAGCGGCTGGACACTTATCAAGTCGCTTGACTTCTTCGTCGTCATGTTCGCCTTCTTCTTTGTCGACCTCTTCGACACCCTCGGCACGCTTATCGGCGTCTCGATGAAGGGCAAGATGCTCGATGAGAACGGCAAGCTCCCGCGCATATCCGGCGCCCTCTGCGCCGACTCGATCGCGACCTCCGTCGGCGCCGTCCTCGGCACATCGACCACGACGACATACGTCGAATCCGCTTCTGGTGTCGCCGCTGGCGGCAGGACAGGGCTGACGGCGGCGACCACCGCAATTCTCTTCCTTGCCGCGCTCGTCCTCTCACCGGTTTTCACGGCGATTCCCGGATTTGCCACAGCCCCTGCTTTGATGATTGTCGGTTTCTACATGATCACCGCTATTGCCGAAATCGACTTCAACGACTACTCCGAGGCGATCCCGGCATTCATCGGCATCGTTGCGATGCCGCTCACATACTCCATCTCCGAAGGCATCATGTTCGGTGTCATCTCCTACACGCTGATAAACCTCATCGCTGGCAACCTGAAGAAAATCCACTGGATCATGTACGTCCTCACGGTCATCTTCATCGCCAAGTACGCCCTGATGTAGGGCGCAGACCCGAATCTCTTGGGCCGGCGGCATCAAGCCGCCGGCCCAATGTGTTTCTTCGGCAGGAGGCCGCATCTATGAAGCGCCGCCTTATTGCCGG
>JAEEGL014239099.1_pt1 | contig 12445 bp, 15 predicted proteins | sample 9134231 | NCBI WGS metagenome assembly JAEEGL01 (sample SAMN16246548, study PRJNA631951) | gut metagenome | biome: gut microbiome; feature: rumen; material: fiber-attached | host: Bos | place: Iran: Karaj | collected 2018-10 | reverse complement strand
TTCCGAAGAATATACTTCTACAGGATTATATCTTTATGCTTTATTTAAAGACATTTATTCATTCTCAGAAGAGTTAAAAGAAATCATTGCCTTAACAGTAATGTCAGATTCTTGTTTTTTAACAACATCACGATTTAAAGAAAGTGATAAGATATTACTAGAGGAACTAAATACAAAATTAGATCCGAATGAAATGAGAAAAAAGTATTTTCGGACCACTGATTTTTCAAAAGATAAGGACTTTAATATTCAAAATAATCATAAAGTATATCATATTGATTCTTTAGAAATTAATCGAGTCATTCTAAAAGGATATCATGAAGACCAAAAGTATTTAGAAGACTATATTAAGAGATGTAATGAATTATATTCCAATAATTTATTGATTTGGAATGAATTTGATACATTTCATACTTTGGTTTATTATCGAGGAAAATTCATAAAAGAATATGATCATATTGTTACGAGTAGTATGTTAATCACCAAAGACTTGATCGACAACTATAAGTAGTAGGGAGGTGAGGTCATGAATTTATCAAAATCAAAATATTGTGAAGCTGTACAATGTAAGAAAATGTTATGGTTAGAGACGAATAAACCGGAAGAAGCAGGAGAAATTTCAAATCAAGCGGTATTAGATAATGGTACAGAAGTAGGAATTCTTGCGAAACAATTATTTGGAGATTATATTGATATTGAATTTCATGAGAACCTTTCTCAAATGATTGAAGATACGAAAAAAGCAATCGAAGAAAATGAAAATGCAAATATCACAGAAGCTTCTTTTGATTATAATCATAATTTTTGTAGTGTTGATATTTTAAGAAAACGTGGAAAGAAATATGAAATCTATGAAGTAAAAAGTTCGACGGAATTAAAAGATATTTATAAAGAAGATGCTTCTTACCAATATTATGTTTTAAACTCTCTTGGCTATGATGTTGATAAAGTATGTGTTGTTCACCTGAATAGTCATTATGTAAGAGAAGGAGAATTAGATTTAAAAGAATTATTTATCATCCATGATATTACGGAAGAAGCTCAAAAAAAGAAAAAAGAAATAGAGAAGAATATCCAAGAGATTACCACATATATGGAACAAAAAGAAGAGCCAACAGAAAGGATTAGTATCGCTTGTACAAAACCATATGATTGTCCCTTCTTTGGTTATTGTACGAGAGATTTAGAAAAACCAAATGTCTTTGATATTCGAGGAATGAGAGCTTCCTCAAAGTTTCAATATTATGATCAAGGAATCTATACCTTTCCTGATTTATGGAAATGTAATCTAAATGAAAAGTATTTAGAACAAATCCATTTTGAACTTCATAATCCAGAAGATAAAATAGAAAAAGACAAGATTCAATCTTTCTTAGAGACTTTATCTTATCCTTTATATTTCTTGGATTTTGAAACCTTTCAACAAGCTATTCCAGAATATGATGGAACTTCTCCTTATGGACAAATTCCTTTTCAATATTCTCTTCATTATTATGAAACAGAGAATTCCGAATTAAAACATAAAGAGTTTTTAGCGGAAGCAGGAAAAGATCCGAGAAGATCTCTTGCGGAATCATTAGTAGAAGATATTCCAAAAGATGTTTGTACCTTAGCCTACAACATGTCTTTTGAAAAGAATGTGATTCGATCACTCGCAAATCAATTTCCAGATTTAAGAGATCAATTAATTAATATTCATGATCATATCAAAGATCTGATGGTTCCTTTCTATAATAGAAATTATTATACAAAGAGTATGCAAGGATCTTATTCGATAAAGTATGTTCTTCCTTCTTTATTTCCTGAGGATCCTTCTTTGGATTATCATAATCTAGAAGAAGTTCATAATGGAAGTGAAGCGATGAATGCCTTTGCGACAATGGCAAGTCTAACTCCTGAGGAACAAGAAACTTTACGAAAGAATTTATTAAAATACTGTGGATTAGATACTTATGCTATGGTAAAAATATATGAAAAATTATTAGAAGTAACCGATAAACAAAAGAGTTATCAAAAAAGAAAGGAGGAACTATGAAAGACGTATCATTAATGATTGAAGATGTTCACTTTAATTACCGATCAGGTCTTTGGATTGAAAAGAATAATCAAGTTTATGTAGAAGTAAATCCAACGGTTCATTTTACCACCATTCCAGGAGGAAGAGTAAAGACTCTAGAGAATAGTAAAGAGGCTCTTATTCGGGAATTATCAGAAGAAATGAAGGTTGAGTTGAATCCAGAAGAATTGAGCTTAAAAGCGGTATTAGAAGACTTTTTTATGTATGAGGGAGTACCTCATCATGAAATGTATTTCTTATACAAGTATCAAGTAAAAGATGAGGATCAACGATTTAAAGATCAAGCATTGAATCAAGATTCTTATGGAAATCATTATCGCTGGATTGACATAGATAAACTAGGAGATGTCAATTTATTACCATCTGCCTTAAGAAATTTATCAAAAGATGGTATAATAGAACATATCATACAAAATGATATTGAAGGAGTGATTACTTATGAGTAAAGTAACACATAAAATCAGTCAAGGAGTCTACGTTCTCACAACTTTTGGAGGAGGATGTATTGTTGATGCGGTCAGCCAAGTATCTTCAGAAGAAAATCCATTAATTGCGATTGCTGTTATGAAAGAAAATTTCACGAATCAATTAGCTCATGAAAATACGAAAATGATTCTAACGGTATTAGGCAAAGAAGTCGATGGTAAAATCATTGAACGTTTTGGATATCATTCTGGAAGAGATATGAATAAGTTTGAAGATATGGAAGTAATGGATGTAGATGGAATCAAAGTACCATTAGACTCTTTAGGTTATATGGAATTAGAGATTGAACAAAGAATTGATAATGCTACTCATACCTTAATTCTTGCGAGATGCCAAAATAGTAAACTACTAGAAGAAGGGGAAGAATTAACCTATCATTATTTTAGAACCCATAAAGATGAGTATATTAAAACGAAAGTAGAAGGCAAAACAGCATGGGTTTGTAAAGTATGTGGTTACATTCATTATGGAGAAGAATTACCAGAAGATTATATCTGTCCATTATGTGGAGTAGATGCTTCTAACTTTGAAAAAAAGGAAGATGTGATTTAAGAGGGAAACCTCTTTTTTCTTTACTTTTCAAAGAAAATATGCTATAATATTGAACCATCAATGGGGTGGTTCAAATGAATAAGAAAGCAAATCTATATTTGAATATTTTAGAGTTTATCTTCTTTGGAATCGCACTTCTTAGTATGGGTGCTTATCTTAATACTTTTATGATTTTAGGATTTGTTAAATATCTATTATTTTTATGTGCTGTAGTATCAGGATTATTATTTATAGGAATTGAATTATTCTTATGGATGATTATGAATACCAAAAGTAAATTACTAGATATTGCTTATTTCCTAATCGAGATAATTTGTGCAGTGTATGCAACAACTATCATACCTTATTCAGGATTTATTGTTTTCTTATGTTTTAACTTCTTTCGAGATTTCTTAAGAATTACATTGGTAGAGAGAATCTATATTCCCAAAGAATTTGATTATTACTGTAAGATGTTTGGAATCAAAATAAAAGATTTCCCTAAGAAGAAGAAACCAATAAAATCTGTACCAGCAAAAGAAATATTAGTAGAAACAATTGAAAAGAAGTCAAAAGTCGCTCGTAAAAAAGCAGCTTAACTTCTTTTTTTATGATAAAATAAAGTTGGTGATTATATGAAAAAATTTGGAATCATTCTAGGAATTATAATTATCCTTTTAGGATTAGGACTCTTTTTATGGAATTATTTCCATAAGAAGAATAAACCAACTCCTCATATTCTATCCGAAGATGTCGATGGTTTAATTCAAATAAAATACTCGAGTAGTGGAGATAGTAATGGAAATATTGATCATACAATTCTATATATCCAAGATAAAATGGTTGTAACCGAGAAAAAGAACTATATTCAGGAACCATTAAGTGTATCAGAATATTCTGTAACGGAAGAAGAAATTCAAGACCTAGAAAAAGATATTGAAAAGTATAACTATCCACTATGGAAGGATATTCCTATCAATACCGAGTTTATTGCGCTAGATGCTCCTTCTACTAGTATTTGTTTTATTTATCATAAAAAAGGAGAAAAAGAATATGTTCAAGAATACTATTGTGTCTCTCATAATGCCGATTTATCAAAGAAACAAAGAGAACAATTAAGAAGTTTTGAACAAAAACTCTTCGCATTAGTAAAAGAAGAAACTAAAATTAAGTCATATCAAAAGAAGGATGAATAATCCTTCTTTTTTTAAGAATAATAAGCATATAAGAACTCTACTAAAGCTTGATTTCCTTCTTCATTGAAATGAATATCATCTGGCATATAATACGAATCTTTTACAGGAAAATACATCGTAGAATCTTTCTTTTCTAAAGAAAGAATCAAAACTTCATAATTATCTAAAATCTTTTGAATCTCTTCCTTTTGTTCCATTGTGAAAGGAAGAGTCTTATCAAAGACAAATGCAATTCTCTTTGGTAATTCTTTTTTCTCAATTTTATCTTTCATATCTTGAATCAGTTCTGAATAATCGGTTTCATATTGAAGAAGGACCTTTTCTTCCCCAAAACGAGTTTTTAAAGAGTCATAGGTATTCAATAATAAATCATTTCCATAGAAGAAAATCTTTTGATTTAATTCTTCCTCATATTGATGAAGAATCATTTCTTCTTGAGCTTGATATATCTTGAGATAAGTATCACAGATGGTTTGATAGATAAAATTCGTATAAGCTTCTTTTCCACTTCCCGTAAGATGAATTCCATCAGCGATAAAGTATTCATAATGACCACTAGAGTAAGAGGCCCAATCGAGAATGGTTACTTGAGGATGATTCAAAGAAAACTGAATTAAATCATAATTCACGTGAACTTCTCGGTCATTCGTAACATTAATCCAAAAGATTTGTCGATCTTCACAGATCGAGAGAATATCCAATCGACATTTTTCTCCACATTGACCATTTGTTCCAAGATTAATCAAAATCGGATCTCCTAAATAACCATTATTCTTTAGATTTTGTAAAATCTTACTCGCTTCCCAATCGGTTCGAGAGGTTTCCGCATCAAAATAGCCATTTGGGAATTTCTCATAAAGATTTGGCACAGCTCCCAACATGACAGAATCTCCAATTCCTACGATGGGTAGATTAGAAACTGTAATAGAAAGATTTTGAATATTCATTTGAATCTCTTCCAAAGACTGATTCATCACATCTTTTTCTTCAGATAAACGAGAAGTATATTGTTTTTGTTTCTCTTTCATCAATTCTTTATTTTTCTGAAGTTGAACTTCTAAAGCATTCATCTCAGCCGTATGATCTTTCTCACCACAATATTGAAGTAATCCAAAGATGCTAAAGAAAGATAAGATTCCAAATAAGAAGAAAGCAATCCTATTTTGCTTCTTAAAAATAGAAAAAGCAAAATGAAGAAGAACAGAAAGAATCAAAATACAACCAATCATCAAAAGAATTAATAGTTCTTTTGGTAAAGGTAACTCTTGTAGGAAGAATATGACAGGATACTGTACTAAATAGATTTCATAACTCATTTTTGAAATAAAGGAAAGAATTGGACTGAAACGATAAGTTTTCGTAGATAAAGTTCCATACGTAATCAATCGACCCGAAAGAATTGTGATAAAAAGTAAACTAAAGGAAATAGGAAGATCTAAGAAGAAAGAACTGATTAGTAAGATTCCATAACTATAGAAGATATAGTTTTCTCCAGGAGAGAGATATTTCTTAACCCCATTCGTATGAAGGATTCCTAGAAGAATACCAAATAGAATCGAAAAGACTCTTGTGAACGTATCATAATAAAGTACCATTATAGGAGCACGAAAACTTTGATAGAGAAAATATCCCATACTTCCTACAGTAAAGAAAGAGAAAAGAATCATCCAACATTTCTTAGAATTTTTCTCTATTTTTTGAGCCAAGAGAAAGAAAAATGGAAAAACTAGTTCAAACTGTAAAAGAATCCCAATATACCAAAAATGCATAAAAGGAGAATCAACATGTCTTGTGAAATAATCTAAATTCGCTCCTAATTGCCAATAATTATTGTAACCAAAAATGACTGAAGTTGTCTCTGGTTTAAGATTTAACCAGTTGATTCCCGTAACAAAAGAAAAGATAAATACCGTTAAGAATGTTACAAAGAATAAAGGTAAATAAATAGAGAGAAAACGACTTTTATAATAAGCAAGAGGGGAAAACTTCTCTTTGGCATGAGCAGAGACATAAGATAAATATCCCGTCAACACAAAAAAAGTGCAAACGGCAAGATATCCACTCTTTAATAATCCTAAATGATAGAATAATACTCCAAAACAGGATATTACTCGAATCCAATCAAGACAAGGATAATAGGCTTTTTTCTCCATAAACAAACACCACTTCTATTATAAAATTGGCCTAAAAAAAAGTAAACTAGTAAGAATATGATATAATAGTTTTAGGTGAGAATATGAATAGAAAAATAAGTTTAATTGTATGTTTTGTCTTAGTATTTACTGGAATAGGAATTTGTTTATGGAAAGTACCTCGTATCAAAGAAAAAACAATTCCATTTCTAGATTATGAGTTATTTCAAGATATTGAAAAAGAAGAAATCACATCAATTACCGTGCAAACCATAACGGAAGGAGGAATCGAATCCGAAGAGATTCTTTCGAAAGAAGAAATTCTCAGTACTTATCGTTATTTTGCTGAAAGAAAAATAGGGGAAGAAGTTACGACCCGATGTGAAGATAATTCCAAGATTTATACCTTCCATTTTGTTGAAAAAGAAGATATTATGGTTACTATTGAATGTGATTGGATTATCATCGAAGGAAAGGCCTATCATTGGATTTAAAAAATCCTTTTCTTTTGGCTCAATTTCGTCTATAATAGTTCACGTTGGTGATCGTATGGAGACAATTGAAGAATACTCAAAATCAAAAATACCTCTAGAAGAAAGAGAATCCTTTGTATATCAAACTATTCATGAATTAGATTCCGATGCGAATCATGCTTTTCAAAAAGTTTTTGATCAAAACTTTACTTCACTGGAAGAGATTAATTCAACATTTCGAGAAATAGTAAGATTACAAAAGAGATTAATCAAAGCGAAAGAAGCCTATGATTATTTATATTCTGTAGAAGTAGCCACCTATGATTTTGCTTTAAGAAGAGTATGGGCGAAATTTATATTAGATGCCGCCACAACAGCATTTGCCTATACCACCAATCCCGTATTAGGAATTTTCTCTGTTGTCTCTTTAACGCAAATGGCAGGAAGATACTTCATTCACGAAAAAGAAGAAATTGATGAACGGTTAATGCATTTTAATGTTTATGAACAACTAGCGAAAATTCAAATAACACTGGATAATTGTGTGAGAATATTTCAAGGAAAAGATAGTCTCTCAGATGTAGAAATCCCTGAATATGGAGCACAAAAAAATGATGTTCTTCAAGCAAATAACTACATCATTCTATCTCTATTTGGAAATCTAACCGGGGATGATAAAGAAGAAATGTCAAAAGAGGTAAAAGAAAGAATTCTTCGTACCATCAAAAAAGAAGCTACTCCAAGAAGTACAGGTTTAATTGATTTATACTATGAACTTCAAGAAATAGGACAATTTACTTATGTAAGAAAAGATAAAAGCACTGATTAATCTCAGTGCTTTTATTCTTAACTTTCTTTTTGAAATACTTTATTTGCTTCACTATGATATTCTGATACCGTGACAGGATGATCAAAATAATGAATCATTTCTTTCATCTTCTTTGGATCATTTCCATAAGTATTTAATAAATAACCAAAGTAACTACCAGTCGAAATAAAATGCTCAACAAGTTCATCAGTTAATACATTATTTCGAAACATCGTATCCCCATCATAATAATTCCTATCATTATCTCCAAGATAATTCATAATATGACATCCTGGTTGAACATGTGCTCGATAAGAAACGGCATCATAAATACTTAATGGATTAAAAAACATAATATAATCTTTTTCTACATTCTCATCAAAATCTAATACAATTCTTCTACGAATAAGATTATGTATATGATAACCTAATACAATTTCAGAATAAGCTCCATTCTGATGAACATTCGCTTTCACATCAAGTTCTAATCCATCTTCTACTTTTCTTTTATAATTGATAAGAACCCAATAATTATCACGAGAACCAACATCATAGTAATCAACACTAGCCAAATTCAAAAAATCAAAGGTTTCACAACCATTGGTATATTGAAGATGATGTTTATTATAATTTAATATTTTCATATGTCCTCCTATAAATCAAAACACCAACTTTTGTTAGTGTTTTACTTTCTTACTAAATCTTTTAAATGAACTTTTTTATCTTCTCTTAAAGCTTCTTCTTTTATCAAAGTTGTATGAATTGCATCTAATACATCATCATATAAATGATGTAAATTAATGTTATCAAAATAATTATGATTATTTTTTTCATCAACCAAATCCCTTAAACGGATCAATGCATCTATTTTTTTATTATAATTATAATCTGGAATTTGATTAGCTTCTTTCTCTAATTGAAGAACTCGCTCAAGAATTGTTTTAAAATCATCATGATTTTTATAGTCTAATAAACGAGATAAAGCATCTTCTTTTCCATCAATTAAGTCTCTTACAATACCCGCAAGAGAAGGAATATACACCTTTAAACCATCTAATAGATATTGAGAAGATAGTTTTGCATTTCTATGATAATATTCTCCAAAATAGGTATCTCCATCTCTATTTCTTATTTTACTCATATGAAAAAACACTTTAAATACTGGTTTTCCATTTGGTAATAAAGCAGTAGGACGTAGATTTCCATTTTCATCTTTCTCAACTTCATTCTCTTGAAGTTCATAAACTCCATATCTAGAATATCCTGCATAATCGATAATATTATCTAAAAGTCTTTTCATTTCTTCAATATCAAAATAAGCAAGATATGTTCTTTGCACATTTCCTTCTTTTACAATAAATTTCATAAGATCTCCTTATTTTGATCCTGTTTTTGGTTTTCTTTCACCAGTACCAAATTGTTGATCAACAAGATACTTTTCACAGTTCTTAAGTAATAAGTATTGTTCATATAATCCATCCATACCAGAATAATTCTTAGCTTCACAATCTGTAATGATATCATAAAGAGTATTTTCAGCATTTAAAATTACTGCTAAGTTTCTCTCACAATTCTCTTTACTTACTTGAATATCAGCTGGATGAATAGTGATTCCTTTTCTAGCGGCACCTAATACATAAGCTTCCATTTGAGTTGGATGAACAGACAAGTTTTTAGGTCTTCTTTCATTTCCATTCCAAACTACCCATAGACGTTCATCTGCTTGGTAAATATATACTTTACCAGGCATAGTGTGCATATCAAAATGAAATTCAAAATTATCAGGATAATCTAATACAAACTCATCAGAACGTCCTGCTTGATGAAGTGCCTCACGAAACATCTCTTTTGTAATAACTGTTTTCATTAATTCTTCATTTTCCATAATATATCCCCCTAACGGTCCTATATTATACTACAAAAGTGGAAAAAATGCAATCCCATTTGCTTTTTGGAACGTTTTATGGTATAATAAGACCGTTTTAGAAAGAGGGGGTTTCTGTGAACAGTAGAGCTAATCAGTTATATAATGAAGTATATGTTCCACAACAAACAAACATAAAACAAAGACATAGAACAATCATGGAAGAGTGTCTTGTTGATTTTGATGATATTGAACCTGGGTTTATTGATTTTTTTCAAGACTTATTAATTTTACTATCTCTTGTGGATTATCAAAATAAAGATGGTCATGAAGATGTAGGAAGATTCTTATCCGAAAAAAAAGCAACAGATATGATGGGAAAATATCTACCATTATTTGGGTGTGATTATACGTTAGATATGGTCAGTAAAGCATTATCTATGAAACAAAGTAATGCTGGAAATATAGTAAGAAGAATTAATGAAAGATTAAAAGGAACGAAGAGCACTTACTGTGATATGTTTGGTTATTTCATTTCCTTAATCGAACATCCAGAAGAAGCAAAAATCGATAACCAAAATACACCTGGTAAATAAAAAAGGTACTAGTGATAACTAGTACCTTTTTCTTCTTCTTCAACAGGTTTATATTCTTCCATCATTTGACTGATTTCTGTTCCCTCTTCCATTTGTTCTCTAAATGTTCCAAGAATAAGACGGTGATAATCATTCTCCTCATCATAAGCATCAAAAGCTTTATAAGGAACAGGTTCAAATTTCATTAATTGTTGGAAGTAATCCGTAAATTGTGCATATTCTAATCCAATCTTTTCATCAATTCCACGATATCTCATTTCTTTTTCTAATAGATCAAGAGTAATACATATAGAAAGGAAACGAATTCCATCATTAGATGCTGTAATTCTTTCGTAAGGATGATACAAATCATCACTTTTGTTTTCATCAAAATAATCAGATAAAGCTCCTACTAATGCATAGGCCTTTCTCGAATATTCTTCATCATGATTATAAAAATATTTTTTTATTGATGCAGCATATTCTTCTGCTACATCCCAATTCAAATAAGGTTCAGGATTTAATGTTGTCGCAAATAATGCTAAACGATCAATTTCTGTCATTGGAATACGATCCACTGTATTTGTTCCAATAGGAAGAACGGCAAAATAAGGACCATTTTTAAGTGCTTCACGAACAGCCTTGGCATTTAAATTTCTTTTGGTTTCTTCAATTGCGTGATTCCAAGCTACATTTGCCATAGTACTTTGAAGTAATGCTTTATTATAATCTACGGCATAATCTACTTCAGAAGCATTATGATAAAGATGCATATTTCTGATATTAGTAACATTTTGTTTCGCCGTTACTTTATTTTGATGAATCTTTCTTAAATCTTCAATCTCATTTTCCTTTAAAACTGTTTGCCACGAATCAAAATTCTTACTCATTTCTTCTTCAAATGTCATAGTATTCACTCCTTCTATGCATATCTTTACCCTTAAAATATATCATAGAAATAGAAAATAGTAAATAAAGAAAACTCTCTTTCTAAAAAAAATAAGAGAAGAAAAAAAGAAAAAGTCCATCATGAAATCTTTTCTAACTCTAGGGATTTCTTTGACAAACGAAAGGTTTTATGATATAATATTCCACGTTTTAAAGGGGTTTATTATGAATTACGTATTAGAAATCTTTATGGATTATACAAAAAGAAATCGATTACTGGATGAAGTTGCAATTACTAGAATTTTAAGGGCATTAATCGCGGAAAGAAATTTAGAAGGAGAATTATCCTATGTCATGAGTGATAGAATGCCATCAGATAGAACACTAGGTGAATATGACTACGTCTCAACTATTTATATGTATTACCGTATGATGCAAAAAAGAATCCAGGAAAAAACTTATCAAACAAAATTTGATAAAGACTATGATTTCAGTAGTTTTGAAGTAATGGCAAGAAAGAATTTATTCATTCTTTTTACAATCTTTCATGAATTTGGACATGTAGATCAGATTCATTCATTACATGATATTTACCATCCATCTTTAGAAAGAGATTTATATCATTATGAAATTAATTTTGCTCGTCATCATGAAGATGTCTTTGATGTAGGAATCCTTCGATTATATTTAGGTATCTTAAGACGTAATTTCAAATATAGTAGGAATTATAAACTTTCATTTATGGAGAGAATGGCAAATATTCAAGCTTTTGAAGAGGAACTAGAATTTTTACAAAAACTAGGACCAGAATGCAAAAATGTATCTCAAGTAGAGAAAGAAGTTTTAGACAACTATATGTCTTTACAATATAAAGACTCTTTAGAAGGACCAACTACAAGATTTATCAAACATCTAGGATATACGAAAAAAATAACAAAAGAAAAGATTGCCGAACTCAATCAAGAACTTCCTTTTGAAGAAAGATTTCGTTATGGTTTTAGTCTTACAGAAGAAGAATATCAAAAGATCAAAAAATAAGAAAAAACTACATAAAAATATGTAGTTTTTTTATTTCAAATATCATTATTTCTCTATAAAATTTGCTAAATTGGAAATCAATAAGAATAAAATGATAAGATTCATCGTATCAAAATCTTTTTTAACGATGAAAGCTCCGATAGTACCAATCAAATAAAGTACAATGAATACAATAGAAAGTATTCCCCATACTTTTTTTCCATCTTTAAATTTCATATCTTAATCCTCCTATGATCATTATATCATATTTATAACAGTTATTTCATTCTAATTTTTGAAATGGTATAATAGGCTAGGAAAGAGAGAACGTTATGGAAGTAGATAGAACAATATTAAAGAAGTTATGGAATGGGGAAAAAGTATTATGTCCGAAATGT
>JAEEGL012999908.1_pt1 | contig 12445 bp, 9 predicted proteins | sample 9134231 | NCBI WGS metagenome assembly JAEEGL01 (sample SAMN16246548, study PRJNA631951) | gut metagenome | biome: gut microbiome; feature: rumen; material: fiber-attached | host: Bos | place: Iran: Karaj | collected 2018-10 | reverse complement strand
CCTATCTAATGCTGTTACAAGTGTACTGTATGGAATAGACATATCTATTGCAAACTGTCTTACACTCTTATACTGCTGTAAGATTTCCTTTTTTAAAATTTCTGCCTTAGTCATGGCGTTACCTCCTAAATATATATTCATCTTGTGAAATCTTTCCTTTTGCACTGACTAGTCTACCACATAGACGTTATTTCGTCATTCACTTTTTAGGGGAATTTTCAACTAAAAATTTATCATGTTTACCAAGCGATTTTTGGCATTTTAACGAAAGTGCACATGATAACAAGAATTTGCGAAAGTGTTCACACTTTTTTCACAATTCGTTGTTACAATAAAAACTTTTTAACGTAGATAGCGATATATCGTGCAAAAATTAACACTTATAATTGTCACTAATATAGACGAAAAAGCAAACAGCGCGCAGGCGCCGTTTGCTCTCTATCACAAATCCGCAGATTGATTGGGTTTTAGGGCTTCTATATGATTGGTCAAATATACCATAATCTCATTGTAGCTATCTTTCGGAATACTATAAACTTTATGAATTTTTCCCTCGCATTCCAGCGTGATTGTGCCCATTCTACGCTTGATAGCACGCACATTTTTGTAATAAATTATCTCTGCCTTGGGGGTACTTTTGCATTTAAATTCACATCTTTCTCCAAAAATACTGAGCACCCCTTCCTTGAAACCACTGGTAGCAAGAACCTCATACTCAGGTCTGTCCTTGTCAATGTCTGATACTGCCCAGTTCTTTTCATCTGAGGATACAACCGGTTCATTGATAAAAGTGTCCTTGAACTCATCCTCGGCCTCGGAATCATCCATGTCCGAAACGCTTGTGACCGCTGTCTCGATAAGTCCTGTGAGCGGGTTGTAGTAAACCTTGATCAGATAATTTGAAGAGAGAAAAATCTGAATTGGCTTTGATCTTATCTTATATCTGAACTTAAGGTTATGAAAGCCGGCACCGGCAGAAAAACAGATGCTCTCTCCGGGCTTTACCTCATAAAGCTTGTTGTCATCAAGGAAAACTCTCATCACATTGTTTTCATCATCTCTCTGACCCTGACATGCTATTTTTACCAGGTATTCTCCAGCATCCGGAGTCGCTTTTTTCCCGCATATCGGACAAAAATTAGCTCTGTCACTAATCATTTCTCCGCAATTAGAACATCTCATAGATCAGTTACCCCTTCCTCGTTAATGTAAATCCCTCCGGGCGCAAGGCATTGCAAAACACGTCCGGAACTGACATTTTCTTTTTCTCCGATGACCACATCAAAGGATTTATCCTTCCAGGGAAGATTGCACAGATTCGAATCCCCGAAGGTTACAGCATCAGCCATATGTCTGGCGATTGCCGCGGCAAAAGAGTTTTTGCACACCCCCGCCACGTAATATTCAGGAAACAGTTGTTTAATCCTCGAAGCAGTTGCCCCAAAGCCGCAAGCCAGGTCAAGCACCCTAAGATGTCTGCCGCTGTCACCGAACTTTTCCGCAATGATCTCTACCGCTTCTTCAAAGGGGCTGTTGTATTCCCAGCTGTCAAAGCCCCATTTTTCTCTGAATCTCTCACGATTTTTTTCCATCGCATCGTTATGCCCGGAAAAACCGCCGCCTCCATTGTGGTAAATAAATGCATTCATGCATAGGTACTGTTCAAACCCAGCCAGTGCTATACGAAGCGAAAGGTCGTCATCCTCAAAATACCCCGGGAAAAACCTTTCATCAAAGACCTTCCCATCAGGCGCAACTATCTCCAAAGCCTTTCTTGAAGCAAGAAGAGCAAAGCCTACCAGCTTGAATCTTCTGACCAGCACGCCCTCCGAAAGGCTGATGTTCTTTCCGGCTACCTCGTCAAATATCTCAAGGCTTCTTGACAGCCCAAGCTCTCTGTGCCAGTATTCCGGAAGCTCCCGGCCCGCTGCCTCTTCAAAATGCGCCGGGGAAAGCTGCTGCCCTACAGCACAGTTGGTGATCGCTCCCACAGCCCCGACATTTCTGTTGTCATAAAGCCCCATTCTTAGCCAGAACAAAGCGTTCTGTGAAATCACCGCATCATTATTCAAAAACAATATATCGTTATTATCGTCAGCCATAGCTGCGCCAATGTTGCAGCCGGCAGGAAAGCCTAAGTTTTCCTCGTTTTCCCTGAGTTTAAAAACATAGCCTGCGCTGTCTCTTTTCTCTCTCAGAAATTCCAGCACTCCGGCTTCTGTCGAAGCATTGTCAACAACCACAACCTCAAGGTTATCGGTAGGCTGATATTTTTCTATAGCAAGAAGACATTCCTTCATGACCTCCAGGTCATTATAGGACAGGATCATAATGGTAAGCCCTCTTACATCAAGTACCGGATCTGCCTTTAAATTGTCCAGTTCCTGCCTGATAAAGGCTCTGTCTTCTTCATTATCACAGTAAAAATAAGCCATCTCATAGCTCAGATAAGACTTATCCGGATTAATATACCGGTAGTAAACTCCGAGCATATAAAACAGCTCAAAATTACTTCCATCGAGCCTAAGTCCCTTTTCTATGGCCCTTAGCTCCGCCTCTCCATCAAAAAGCTGCTCCCAGATGGTAGCTTCAAGAACGCAAAGTGAAGCAGCATCTTTCGGAGATTTCTCATCAATATGCACATATTCTTCCTGCAGCTCATAGAGGGCCTCTTTGGTATCCCCTGAAGCCACCAGCTCTTTTAGCCTGTCAAACATATATGTGCTCCCATTTTTAATCGCTATTTAGATTATATCATATTCTTGGGTGCGTTTAATCGATAATATCATAGTCCTGGACCATCACAGGCTTTCCGGTTTCCTTAAAAACTTCCATAAGTCTGCATTCATCCCCGTAGTACGCATCGCATATAGCTGTAGCCAGGTCCAGCTCATTTTCTTTGCAGCGGATCACAAAGCTGCTGCTCTCAAACTTCTCTAAAATAGCCTCAAAGTCCTCTGTCATTGAGAGCTCGCATTTTTCCATAAACTCGCAGAGCCTTGATGGCAAGCACAAAACCACGCAGGTCTTATCAGCCATTTTCTCATATATCGCAAACACAGACCTGAGCTTTTTTATTGCCTGTGAGCCATGGATCAATATTTCGTTAGCGCTAAGAGCGTATAGTATGATCTTTCTTTTGCAGCCATCATCATCAAAAATAGTCGAAGTCCAGTCCGCAGGCACTTCGCCATGTATATCGGAAAGGGCCTTTGCCCTGGCGTTTTTAAGGCTTTCAAGAGCAAAACTCTCAGCTTCTGATACACTACTTTCCTCTTCTTCGCAGCTCATCAGTTTATTATTCAGTTCATAGATTCTCTCACAGTAGCTTTCCAGTTCAGAAACCGTATCAGTACCTTCTCCGCAGATACCTTCCACAGCTTCTCCTATGCCTACAGCACTATCCTGAAGCTCTGCCAGCAGCCCCTCTGCCGTAGCCCTGTCATTTTTCATCATGCTCTTCAGGATTTCATGGGCTTCAAGGAGCGTATCAAAGGTCTCAATAATAGCTTTTTTCTCACTTCCTCCGGTATAGGTTTCCCCTGTATCACCTCCGATAAAGACCTCCACCTGGGTTCTGTAATAGGGATATTCATGGGTCGACGGAAGTCTCAAAGGAGTCATGTAATTTTTCCCAAAGCGGCTCTCTAGGACTTTATCATGGCCTGAAGGCACAGCGATCTTTGTCATTTCAAAGTCCATAAGGACTGTGTCATTTACCCATTCCTTCTTTTTCCAGATTTTCTCTGTAAGATAAGCCATGTGAGGACAGTAGTCCACCATATCGGCATCCTCATCTGAGCACATCTGAGCAATACTCTCGCACACCCTGCAGAGCTGATTCCTAAGAGGAAGCCCGGAATCAACAGAAACCTTAGGCAGATATCTTTCCAGATATGTATTTAATTCCGACAATCTGTTTGCCAGTTCAAACGGATCACTGCCTGTTGTTTTAACTTCTTCCATTGAAAAAAGCTCGTTGCAGGTAATTGTTTTTCCTCCAAAATAAGCATTTTCCACATCTACGCAGATATAGACAAGCTTGTAGGCAAAGGAATACAAAAGCTGCATGAGCCTTTGTTTTTCAGGATCTCTGGGTATATTGTCCATGGGAAAAATATCAATATAACAGATAAAAGGACAGCCATGGTATTTTTTATACCTGGCCTCATCAAAAGTAAGGATCGAAGCTGTGTTGTTAGTTGCAACAGCGTGAAAATTTACGAAAGTATCAGAATTATAAATGCTAAGGACTCTCAGATCCTCAGGAAGCTCCCCGGCATGCTCCAGGAACTTCATATAATCAGCTCTGGGCATAGAAATATCAAGATCATCATCCCAGGGAATAAAGCCTTTGTGTCTTATGGCTCCAAGAAGAGTGCCAAAATCCGCATAATAAGTCAGTTCATATTTATCAAATAAAAGCCTGAGCTGCTCAAGTATTTCCAGGTGAGCAGCCCACGCTCTTTTCATAAGCTCGCAGACAAGAAAGTCTGACCTATTCTCTTCAAATAAAAAATCATCCGGAATTTTTGTCAGCATCGTCTTCCTGTTGTGAAAGTTCCTCCAACTTTTCTTCTATCAGTTCTTCAAGCTTCTCGGCTTTAAGCTCCTCAAGCTTTGCTTCCCGGAGCTGTTCCAGCTTGGCTTCTCTAAGGGTAGGTCTTGGTCCTGCAGTATTTCCAGGAGCACCCTCGTCCTGATCATCTTCAGCAAGTGCAGCCTTCAGAGCAGCCTCCTCTTCAGGATTTATAGGTTCTGTTCTCCAGCTCACATTTATCTTGGGGCTTGAGGATAAGCCTGCCCACTGTGCATTCACATTGCAGGCACCTATCAGTCCAAAGGAATATGCACTATAAGATTCAGATTGACTCTCAACCTCATCATCACCGGGTCTGCTTGTCTCGTAGTTGCCGGTTTCTTCATTCAAATAGTACACCACTTTTTCTTTGGGTGCTGCCTCAAGAACCGCGTCTATTTCCACCTCTTCGCCCGGTAAAACAGGAACTTCTTTTCCATTGCTGTCTACAAGCGCCATATAGATCGCAGGTTTGTCATTTCCGGCAAACGTATAATCATCCGAAAGCTCCAGCTCTCCAAGGTTTTCCATGCGGGCGGTAATGACCACCTTAACCGGAGCTGTACCCTTGTTTTTTATTGTGAGCTTGTCGCTCTCACTTGAAAAAATATAATCACCCTCAGTGTTCCAAAAAAGAATCGAGGCTCCTTCCTCAACCTTTCCGCCGCCATATGCAGCAGCACCGGTGGAGTAAATAAGGGACTGGGGGTCCATTATAAAATTGAACATCTTGTTGTTCTCAAGGACAGGAAGCTCTATCCTTGCAACACCCTCAGCAGGAGCATCGTCTGCAGCAGTGGGCAAAGGAACTGTAACCGAAAGGACATCGAGATTCTCTATGTCCTCCTCTTCCTCCTGCAGTCTGTCAAGCTCTGCATTTAACTCATCCTCATCTATCTGAGCTCTCAGCTCATCCTCGTCAATCTCCTCCATGAGAAGATCAGTGTCAATCTCATCAATAAGCTGCTGCCTTTCAGGATCTGCAGCATCTGCATCACCGGCAGTATCTTCAATGATCTCTTCAGTGCCTGCATCTTCCTCAACAAGTGTTTCTTCCACAAGGTTATCTGTTTCTGAAGCACGCACAAAAACAGGGCTCATCAAAAGAAGAGCTGCGATACAAATTGCCAGATATTTAGTTATGCAAAACTTGAGCTTTGACATGTTCGCGCCCTCCTTTGCTTATTCCGACAAAAAATCCTATTATGTCACTTTGTATATCGGATAAGCCGGGGAAAACCTTTAGACCGCAAACACTTTTTTTATAATTTCTGCCATAAAATCCAGCTTCTCATTATTAAGTCCGGGATAAACTCCAATCCAGAAAGCATCACGCATTATCTTGTCAGTGACAGAAAGATCGCCAATACACCTGTACGCATCGGTGTCTCTGTACTCATCAAAGCATGGATGTTTTATGATATTTCCGCTAAAAAGAAGTCTGGTCTGAATACCATTTTCCTCAAGAGCTTTTGTGATATCATCCCTTCTGATCACTTTTCCATCAGCCCTCTTTGCTCCGTCCTTTACGCAAAGGAAAAAGCCAAACCAGGAAGGAGTGCTGTTTTCCTGCGCCATCGGGAGGATAAGAGCATCGGAAAGTTCCTCCAGATTATCATGGAGCCTTTGCCAGTTCTTTCTTCTTTCTTTCACAAAACCCCAAAGCTTATCAAGCTGCGCTACGCCGATTGCAGCCTGCATATCAGTAGCTTTTAGATTATAGCCAAAATGGCTGTAGACATACTTGTGATCATACCCTTCAGGCAAAAGTTCAAAGCTACCTTCAAATCTTTTTCCGCAGAAATTATCCTGACCCGGAGGACAGATACAATCTCTTCCCCAGTCGCGAAAGCTTCTCATAAGTCTGTGCAAAAGCGGGTTGTCAGTATAAACACATCCGCCTTCTCCCATAGTTATATGATGGGGCGGATAAAAACTGGACGTTCCGATATCTCCGAAGGTTCCTGTCATTTTTGAAACGCCGTCAAGCTCATACAATGAGCCAAGAGCATCGCAGTTATCCTCAATAAGCCATAGGTTATTCTTATCACAGAATTCCTTCACAGCTTTGATATCAAAAGGGTTTCCCAGCGTATGCGCCAAAAATACAGCCTTGGTCTTATCTGAAAGAGCCTCATCAAGCCTTCTTACATCGATATTGCAGGAAGGAAGGGTCACATCAACAAAAACCGGAACAGCGCCGTATTGCAGGATTGGTGCTATGGTCGTTGGAAAACCGCAGGCAACTGTTATGACCTCATCTCCTCTTTTAATCCTCCTGTCGCCAAGTTCTTTGGCTGTGAGTGCCATAAAAGCGATGAGATTGGCAGAAGATCCGCTGTTGACCAGACTTACATATTTAACACCGAGGGTCCTGGCAAACTTTGCTTCAAATTCGTCCGTGTACCTTCCTGCTGTGAGCCAAAAATCCAAAGCGCTGTCCACAAGGTTCACAACCTCGTTTTCATCAAACACTCTTCCTGAATATGGGATTCTGTCTCCTTTTTCAAACTCATTCTTATCTGTCTTTAAAAATTTTTCATAATACTGGGCCGTCAGTCTTTTAATCTCAGATCTGGCGGCCTCTTTTGCTTCATTATTTATTTCCATCTGTACTCTTGTATTCCGTTTTCGATATTTTGTGAGTGCGTATCCTCAGATTCCGGCCGCGGCTATATCCGAAGCCTCTCTTTCGTAGTCCTTCGCCTGCTCCTCGTTTCCAAGCTCTCTGTAGCACTTTGCAAGGGCGAGCCTTGGAAGCTCCCTGCTCTTCTTGATATCAAGAATGCTCTTACACTCGTAGGCAGCATTGAAATACCAGACTACTGCTTCATCCAGATCTTTTTTGCCAAAATAATAGTCACCCAGCTCATAGCACATCTCGCTGGACATTTCAGTCGTAGCATCCTTAAGTGAATACTTCAAAAGTGCTTCAGCATCATCCTCAAGAACAGCTATATGTGCAAGGACGCAGCTGGCCTCCTTTATCTCATCCAGGCTTCTGTTATTGTCTTTTATAGCCTTGGTAAAGAAGTCCTTGGCCTTTATAAAATCCTCATCAAGCCCGCCCATAAACAGCTCCCTGGCATACATTCCGTGAAGTCTTCTGGAAATCTTTCTTCCATCGTCCACTGCCTTTCTGAAGGACGCCAGGTCTCTGCCTGCATGGTTTTCTCTTGGTCTGTGAATGATCTCAATATCGCTGTTACAGATTACAGGCTCAAGGCATACCTGCTCATGGATCGGATCCTCCCACTTGAAGTGGCGGACTCTCCTGAACAGCTTGGGCCTAAGCTCTCTGTCATAGTTGTATACAGTTCTGAACGCCAGCTGATTGCAATAGAACATCTGCACAATATCTATGTTGAGCTTTCCGATATCCTCTTTCAGCTTCAAAAAGCGCTGGCGGTTGTCTTCATCAAGCTCCTCATCAGCATCTGCGATATAGATATAGTCGCATTTTGCCAGTGAAAAAGAATAGTTTCTGGCGTCGCTGAAATCGCCGGTCCACTTAAAATCATAGACCTCCGCGCCATACTCCTTTGCGACCTCCTTGGTTCTGTCTGTAGAGCCGGTGTCTACCACTATCATCTCATCCACAATGCCCTGAAGACTCTTAAGGCATCGTCCAAGAATAGGCTCTTCATTTTTTACTATCATGCAAAGACTAATCGTAACCATCAAGGCACCTCCGCAGATGTTCTCAAATTAACGATATACTGATATATATTAATGTTATCTTTTTATGCGCAATTTTTCAACACCTCTATAATTCAGAGTCTTTTCGTGCTAAAATTGTTTTTGTTTTTAATCTTTGAGCAAGGAAAGTTATAAATATGAATATAAAAAACAGGCTTAAGCCACTTCTTTTTTGGCTGCCATTTATCCTTGTATTTTTCCTTAGTGCCTGCAGTCAGAATACCACTTCAGCCTATGACGGAAAAGATTACATAGACATGGCAGTACTGACAGAGGCCGGAAATAATCCCGAGGAAGCAGCTGCAGCTTATGAACCGGTAAAAAATTATGACTCAGTTCTGAGTGTCCCCACCTATGTGACAAAGGTCGACGATACTTATTTCATCGTTGACTGCTACCACAATCGCATCATTTACAGCAAAGAGTGGGGAATCCCACTTGATCAGTGGTACATACTGACCGGAGATGTCACCCAGCCACACACTCTTGCAAGTGATGGAACCGTTTATATCACCGATGACACTGAAAACAACAGAATTCTTGTTTTCGAAAAATCAGGAGAAAAATTCATAAACACGCAGGTCTTTTACAATGTTGGCAACAGACCTCATTACACAGTGTATGACAAAGCTAGCGACACTTTTTATGTATGGAGCTCTGTAACAGGCGAGCTCTACTGTTTCAGACACACAAAAGACTCCGGAAGAATTTACCTTACCGAGATAAAAAAGATTGACGTACTTGATGGTATCTATGTTCGTTCCTTCTCAATAATAGATGGTGAAATCTACTTTGTTTCGGGAGTCTCAAGTCAGGGTGTTGCTGCAAAGATCTACAGATGCAGCCTTGACGACCTGAGTATTATCGAAAGCTACGATGTTCCAAATGATCTTGCCGGCATGGTTCAGATTACAAAGATCAGTGATTATTACTACATCACAATCTCAACAGATCTCTCAGGCAATCAGGACGCTGCAACCATCGTAAGGACAAAGTCCCTTAAGAGCCTCGCCTCCTCAGACTACGAAGATATATACTCCACCTACTTTATCGGCGGAGGAACGCCCTATTACATCTCAGAGGTTGACGGCACCTACTATCTCACAGAACACCGGCTAAAGGGCCACTCAATATGGACCTTTACCGTGGATGCCAAAGGAAACATCATGGATGTGATCGCAGCTTACTAATTTGATAAAGATTTCATTTTTCTGACTTCCTCAGGAAGTATTTCCTCCTGACTGTATCTTGCTTTTTCATAGAGCTCAACCATGAGCCTTCTGTTTTCTTTGCTGCTATATGCTGCCTGCTCCTGCTCCGTGGGAGTCTGGCAGCTTTTTACATATTCAAAGCCCTGTCCCTTTCTGATGTACTTTTTATACATCTGTCTTATACGGCCTCTGGGCGAAAGCCTTAGTCCCATTGACATTCTGTTTCCTGCTACGCCGGCTGATCTCGTCTCCTCGGACAGAGGATTCAGGTACTCCACATTATCTTTGGATATCCGATCTCTGATGCCGATTCTTTTTTCATTAAATCTTTTGACAAAAAATATCACAAGCTTTACAAATCCATAGAGGATAGCTGCAAAAACCAAGGCTGCAACCACCCAGAAAAGGATGTTCCACAGAGTATGGATAAAGCTGTCATCCTCATAGTCCTCCGGAAGCAGCATTCCTGCAGCTCCGCCCTGAATCTCTGACTCAGGCTGTACGTATTCTTCCTTGGGGGTAAAGTCAAAATGAGAGAAGAACCAGCGAAAGAATCTCACGATAACGCCCCCGAGAAAATCCAGAATCTGCTTTCCGTAATCAAGAAACGAGCAGATCAGCATCATTACTATGGTCAGAGCAATATATATATTCATCATGAAGCGATTTGTCTTCATGATGGAATCATAAGGAACCTTTGCCCTGTTCTTAAATACCGAAAGAGCTGAGGCAGTCTGCTTCGTATTGTAAAAAATAACCGCAAGTATCCCCCAGAGCATCTCTCCCAAAAGAACCACCGGCTCAGCCGCGCCGGCCTTTGTAAGCCTGCAGGCTATCATCAGCAGTATAAAAAGAGCCGCCTCAGAGATAGAGGGATAAAAATATATTCCTCTTCCCATCTTTGCGTAGATTGCGATCACAGTCATCACCACCATAAAGACAAGCCTTACGGCAGTGTTGCCCACCGGCTGATTCCCTGAAGCAACGGAAAGAAAGGTGCAGAGCCCGATGCCAAACAGATGCGAGAGCAAAAACAGGCCAATCCCGGAAAAAGCATACTGAGCGGATTCACTTATCACAACAAATAAAACAAGCAGAAAGTTGCCCGCAAAAAGCACAGCATCAGCCTCCATCCCCACTGCTGTAAAAAGCACCGTGGCGATCACGAAGGGCAGCATCATATTGTTTATTATCCTAAGTACTTCAAGCTTTTTATTCATATCCCTCACTCATGAATAAAGATATTAAAATCGATTCTTCCATCTTTTGGAGGTTCGCTGTCCATGTCCCTTGTCAGCGGACATATCCACATAAGCTTTCCTTTTTTATCGCAGATCCTTTCAGCGGTAAGAACAGCCTTGTCTCTTTTGCTGGTTGAGATCATGCAATAGGTTGACTGCTCACTGTCATTTTTTTCAAGAGCTTCAGAAGTAAGCTCGCAAATATCAGCGCACTCACCGGTCAGATCTATTCTTGCAAGAGCTCTGGAAAAACTGGAAAGATGGTCCGCCGATGCTCCCTGCGACAGCCTTACAACATCTCCTGTAACCTTATCTCTTCCATTGGACAAAAGTGAAACAGGAACTCCTTTTTTAATGAATCTGTCAGCAAGAGAAAGAGCTATTCTCATCGAGTCCTCAATAAGCTCAGTCTCAAACAGGATTCCCGGTTCCTCAACATTAAGGATTATCACAACTTCGGCTCTGGCCGTATAGTCATGAATATTGACCTTAGGCTCCCCGGTTCTTGCAGTAGCCTTCCAGTTTATGCTGCTCATAGGATCTGTAGGAGCATATTCCCTGATTCCTCTGAAGGTAAAAATGTCCTCGTACAGAAACCTCTTGGACAAAACCTCTCCGGAAAGCTGCAAAAACAAGAGCTCAAACTGCTCGCAGGTCAGCATCCTTGGGTACACATACAGACTTGTCCTTTGTTTCCTCAGCGCATAGTGAATATCAGGGCTGAAAAAATCCGAGGCAGTCACAGAGGTCTGAAGGATACTGTAATAGCCTCTTTTTACGCAGTTCATTGTAAGGTGTCTAGTTATCCTTGAATAAAATCTAAGACTGAAAACATCTGTAACATTGACTCTGTCGGAGATGCTGACATTAGTAGTATCTGCAAAATCAAGTCCGGTATCGGTCTGGAAACTGACCTGTAAAATATGCAGCGGGATAAAGTTCCTGTTGGTAATAACTTCCTTTAACGAAGCCTCCTGTCCCTCTATCACAGCTTCTTTTTCGAAATTTAGCTCAACCTCCAGCTTTCTCTCCCAGTATTTTTGAAATACCCATCTTTCCAACTGGTAGAGAAGAAAAAGGAAAAGCGGAATAAGTAAAACAGGCATCAGAATTCCTCGGTAGGTACTGTGACCTCATTCAAAATCTCTTCAATTATCGCTGCGCCGCTCTTTACGTTTCCGTAGGTGCTTGCAAGGCAAAGTCTATGTGCAAGAACCGGGACTGCGAGTCTCTTGATATCCTCAGGAACCACATAAGTTCTTTCCTCAATGTATGCAAGTGCCTGAGCTGCATTCATCAGAGCAAGACTACCTCTTGGGCTCACTCCTGAGAGAAGATCATCTCTTTTTCTGGTAGCGGTGGCTATATCCGCAATATATCCTCTGATCTGAGGATGAACTTCGACCTTAAGAACCTCTTCTTTCATGCTTTCTATATCCTCTGCTGTAAGAACAGGAGAAAGGTTAGTAAGTGGCGCTGTCTTTTTTCCGCCATAAAAACGATCGAGGATTCTCACTTCCTCATCCTTTCCCGGAAGCCCCATGGAAAGTTTCATGATAAATCTGTCTAGCTGGGCCTCAGGAAGCGGAAATGTTCCGCTGGTTTCGATCGGGTTCTGCGTAGCTATTACAAAAAAAGGCTCTTTTAGCACTCTTGTTTTTCCATCAATAGTAACCTGTCGCTCCTCCATGCACTCCAGAAGTCCTGCCTGAGTT
>JAEEGL011458270.1_pt1 | contig 12445 bp, 9 predicted proteins | sample 9134231 | NCBI WGS metagenome assembly JAEEGL01 (sample SAMN16246548, study PRJNA631951) | gut metagenome | biome: gut microbiome; feature: rumen; material: fiber-attached | host: Bos | place: Iran: Karaj | collected 2018-10 | reverse complement strand
GCATCTAATTTTGCTTATAATCCTCAATTTAACTGGTATGTAAACAATATGGATGTAGGTGCTTTCTATCAGCGCGACGCAGTTAGTGATATGTTGATAAACGAGGGCGTCAAGAAGAATGACGCAACTTCAATAATTAATGCATTTAAGCGATTCTGTGAACTACCATTTGGAACGGCGTTAAATTTTGGGGCTGTGTATGAGAATGGTCGACAAATAGATTCGCTTTATAGGAATAAATGTACCATTTCAGATAACAGGGTGATCTTATACAGTTTGATGCTTTTTACGGAAAACTGTGATTGTAATAGAGAATTTACGCTTTCGTGGTTGATGGATGATTCTATTGAGAGAAATGGTGTTAGTCCTTCTGCTTTGTTTGGACTTGATTATGAGGAAATGAAATCGGCATTGATGGGATTATCTCAAAGGTATCCAGATTATCTTATTGCATCATTTACAAATGATTTGGATAAAATCTCTATATTAGATAAAAAATCAGGTGATGTAATCAACTTGTTCGAGGAGGAAGCATAATGGCAACGCAGAGTGTAGGAAAATATAGACAATTTTTTGACGTAGATGAGAAATACTTTCCGTGTATAGATGATTCTGCCATTGAAGCTGGTGCACCTTGGGAGAACACCTATCCTCACGAAACGTTTATAGAGTTGTTAAAAAACGTTGAAAATATGTTGGGTGGTTCAACAAAACGTTCTGTGTGGATTCATGGAGCATATGGTACAGGAAAATCTCAGTGTGCGTATGCGTTAAAAAAGATATTGGAAGTTCCGGAGGAAGAATTAGAGGCATATTGGGATCAATATGATGCTCTTAGAAATAACCAAGATCTTTTAAACAAATTATTAGGGCATAAAGAAAGAGGAATAATAACCGCATATAGATATGCATCAGGTAATATTACAACCCCTAGGGATTTGTATTTCGCTATTCAAGAAAGTGTAAAAAAGGCGATAACCGATAATCCGGCTATAGAGTATCTTGGTGAGAACACTTTGAAAGAAAGTGTTCTTGAATGGATTAAAGATCATAAGGAAATCTTTGACATTTTATTAAAAAAGCCAGAATGGGTAGCAACATTCTCTCAGTCTAATTCCGATGAGGTAATAAATACCCTTGAAAAGACAGATGATGTCAAAAATCTGATGGAAAATATTTTTAAGCTGGCTGATAAAGAAGGCATAACAGCAATGTCTTTAGATGGTGATAGGCTTAAACTTTGGCTGAAAGATATTATTCAAAAGAACAACACAAAGATTGTTCTTGTTTGGGATGAGTTCAGTGGTTTCTTCAAGCAGAATAGGAATTCGTTAGATGAGTTTCAGAAAATAGTTGCGCTCTGTCAGGAAGCACCGTTTTACTTTATTGTTGTCACACATCAGACAGAATCTATTATAAATAGTGAAGATTCTACCTGGAAAGTGGTTCAACAGAGATTCAATTTCACACAGATTTCTCTTCCTGATAACATAGCTTTTAATCTTATTGGACATGCTTTTAATGTGAAAAGTGCTGCAAAGGATATGTGGAATATCTGCGCAGATGATTTAAATACTCGATTAAGCACGTCTAGAACTGCTGTTATGAAAGCAGCAAGAGTAACAGATCCAAAGGTTATAAAGGATATAATGCCTATTCATCCGATGACGGCACTTATATTAAAGAATATTGCTGTCGCGTTTCAGTCAAATCAAAGAAGTATGTTTGACTTTATCAAGAGTTCACATGCGGTTGATACAAAGGCTTTTCAGTGGTTTATTGAAGAGACTGGACCGGATGACGATCATCCTTTGTTGACTGTTGATATGTTATGGGATTTCTTCTATGTAAAGGGGCGCGATAATCTGACTGCTGATATTAGGATGATTTTGGACACATATCCGCAACAACAGAATTTAAGGGAAGATGAAAAGCGTGTATTGAAAACAATCCTCATTATGCAGGCTATTGATAAGAGATTGGGTGGAACGATTGAATTATTAAAGCCTACAGAACAGAATATTAGCTATGTATATGAAGGAATAACATCAGGGCTTGATACTCAATGCAAGAATATTGCTGAGGGATTAGCAACAAAAGGTATTCTCGTTACTACTCCAATTGGAAATAATAAATATGCTTATGGTGCCGCGGTATTGGCTGGCGATCAGGCAAAAATTGATGAGTTCAAAAAAACAATTAAACAAAACAGTACTACCGCAAAGTTGGTATCGGAAGGCAAATTAGAAACCGTACTTTCTCTTTCTCCCGCATTGAAGCTAAGGTATGAAATGAATCCAGGAAATGGAAATTTGGTACCGGTTACATGTGCTGATTTCACAAGGAAAATCAATGAATTAAAGGATGCACCTGTCGGTTGGCATTTCCTTGCGGTCATTGCCTTTGCAAAGAATGATGACGAGGCTGTTAATCTTAGGAAAATGATAAAGGAAGCAGCTTCAAATGATGAATATGGTGACATTGTGTTTATTGATGCGCTTTCTTCAGTGCTTGGTGATGATGATTTAGATGCATACATAGATTTTGCGGCTATGGCGCAGTATTATCAGGGAAATCCTAAGTCTGCTACAGAAAATACCATTAAAGCTCAGCAAGTACTGTCTTCTACATGGAGAAATAGAGTATATAATGGTAGTTTCATTATTTATCATGCAGGCTGTAAAGAAGGAGAGAAAGTAATTGGTGGTTCTGCCGTAGCGGATGTTTTACAGACAATTGTTACAACTAAGTACAAATATACATTTGATTTTTGCCGAGGTGTAAATGAAAACCAGCTTAAATCGACTCAGTTAAAGCTTGCTGCGAAATGTGGAATAACAAAGGCAACAAGCGGCGTTATGACTAAGGCGGAAAAGAGTGTTCTGCCTGCTGTTTGGGATGTTGATGAGTATTGGATGGATCCAGCTACGTCTTCTCAGGATATTTCTGTTATCAAAAATGATGTCGAAAGCATGGTCTCCGAAGGATTCTCAAAAGATGGACAGATTTCCATAGATGATATTTATAGCCACTTGGAAGATGAATATGGATTTGCACCATGTAATCTTTCCGCATTTTTAGTTGGATTTCTTCTTAAAGAATATGGAGGAGAACCTTATAGATATCTTGATTCTAGCGGAAGTCATGATTCGATGTCTGCTGATAAACTTTCCGAGATGATCGGAAATTATATCAGTGGAAAGTCAAATCCTACTTATATTGTGAAAATGACACCGGAGGAGAAATCATTCTATGAAGTCACGGAAAAAGCATGGGGCATAGAAACTAATTCGTGTGCACACATCGGACAGGCACAAATTGCAGTGAGAAATAAAATGCAAGCGTTAAGATTGCCTGTATGGTGCCTTAAGGATGTGGATAGCACGGGAGTATATGATTTTGTTGAGAAGTATATTGAGTTAATTCAGCAGGAGGGTAAAGAGGCTCATAAAGTAGCTCTTGAGATAGGCTCAGCTGCATTAATTAAAACTTCATTGGCAGATAATCTTTCTAATCTTTTGACATATGAAAAGTGTCAGGAGGGAATGAAAGTATACCTTCAGGAATTTGAAAATGGCGTATTACTTACGCTTGCGGCTGAAATAGGTTGTGAAGACAGTGTTCTTGCAGATATTAGTCATTTGTTCTCTGTTGCATTTTCCAGCCTATGGAATAGTGAAATGGGCGAAAACGAGATTCGCAAATTAATCATTGATTACTCGTTTATAAAGGAAACCAATTCCTTATTAAGCTGCGCAGCTCATTCTAAAGGAGAAGCATTTGATAAATGGAGAGAAAAACTTGAATTTGTAATGTGCTCTCATGAAGCCTTAGAGGAACGGGATTCGTCTCTTCGTGAGATATATTCTTTCTTGTATGATATTTCTACTAGGAAAGATATTCTGCCTGATCAGATGGAAAAATGCACCAAAAAAATTCAGGAATGCCGTGGTGAGATACAGACCTATTTTGATGATGAAGTAAGCGTTTTCTACGATGTTTACAAGGCTTATCTTGACGATATTTCTCTTGAAGAAGCGGCACAGTTAAAGCTTCCCCAGTTAATTAATGTGTTTAGGAAGAGTAGAACTGAAAGTAACGTTATTGTCAAAGGGCTTGCAGATGATTTTAGAAAGAACCAGACAAAGACCAAGATGTTTAATCTTTGGAAAGAAAAAACTGGTTCAAGAACGCCTGTTGAATGGTCTAGCACGCATAGAACCCCTATCTTGTGCATGGTTCCTAAAGATCAATATGATGATGCGAAGAAAGCCTTTGAGGTGCTGAATCGAAGTGCTGCTACTGAGAAGGAAATTGAAAACGCATTGGCATATCTTGAAAAGGCGGATTTTTATGATGATTTGAAATCGCCTCAGTGTGTTGATGAGGCATTTAAGAAAATCCTGGGAAGATTTAAAAACCTCTTATCTGATATTGAAAAGGTACGGGATTCCCTTGAAAGATTATCCGTTGAGCCGTACGAATGGGATAGCCATCCTACGGTTAGGGCAAAACTAGGTGAATTAGCTAAAGCTGAATATGATGCTGGGGGCAGTGATGCTGCTGTATCCAAAATAGAAAAGATGTCTCCGGAAGAATTGAAGAAGCATCTTGTTAAGCTTATTAAGGGCAATATGAATATTGGCGTAGAAATAATGAATGAAGGAGAATAAGCCTATGTCATTGGCGGCAATAGAGGATTATTATTCATCATCAACACATAAGCCGTTTTTTGCAGTTGTTGGAGATGATTATATAGAACTGATAAAAAAGTTGACTGAATATGGAACGGACTTTATTAGGTTAAGCGATTGCTGTCTTGGACAGGATAAGAAGCCTGATTTTGATTTGCTGCGTGAGAAATTAAGAACAGCTGATGTAGACTGCAAAAGCAATAGAGTTGTGGTACTTGGACTGGCAGAATATCTTATGCTGTTAGGAAATGATGCTGCTCAGAATGTGTTTGAAAGCTTAAAGGATTTCAATCTTGGGAGTGCTTGGGCTGTTATTCTTCTTAGGGGAGATGGAAGAATAATCAAGAAAATGGCTCAGACAGATCCGAGGTTTGATAATCGTAGATATGCCATAAGTGAGTCAAGCTGTGCGTTGGAATTTGATCTATCCTGTTCGCCACTCAATATTGGAATGTTTGATTTAACTGGTATAAAAGAGTTGATAAAAAGCTTTGAGGAAGGTGCATCAGGATCTGTTGGATATAATTCTGATTTGGATTTTCCGGAGGCTAATTGCTCCATTAAACTCATTAAAAATTCTTATGAGGCAATAAAAAAACATAGCGTAGGTTTTGATGTTCCTAGAAGTATTGGCGATGATGAAGAATGGGACTTCTTGTTAACACAAATTACTGAGCAAGGCACACTTATGTCTGTTTTTAAAAAATATGAATTCGCCTCTTCTCCGGGAGCAGACTTATATTCGATATTGTATGGAATTTCAAATAATTCCTGGTTGTATTTTTTGTATTTGCGTTCTACATCATCAACTATTAGTGATGGATATCTGAAGTATGTCGTAGAAAACAGTGATAGTATTGCTGATTTCAAATATAAAATACTAAATGCAATCATTGATATTCCTCATACGGATAGTAGATTTTCAAGATTTTACATAGAAAGAAAAATATTGGTTAAAAACTATCCTGAGTCGGAAATAGCGCAGTTTGTTGTAAACAATAGAATAGATCTAAAGGAAAGTATATATAGACTTACGGATAATACCCGGTTAGAACGCCAAGAAATAATAGCTCAGATTGCGGAAAATGGCGTACCGGATACATTGAAAGACATATATCCAGATCTGTTTATGTACCTTTCAAAATACCATTTTCAAGGGGATGCTTTGTCTGTAGAAATGACAGAATACTTCGAAGAGTATAAACAGCAGAAAATACATAACAGAATTGAAAAGCCTTTTATGGAGAAAGTCGAAAGTTATGCATTATCAAGGGCATATAATCGATTAAGAACAAGGGATGAATTGATTGCTTCTTTGCCAAGGGAAAGCACTTTTTTGTGCTGGATAGATGCTCTAGGATCGGAATATTTGGCGTTTATTGTTGAAGGAGCAAAAAAACGTGGATTACATATTGCAGTGAAAGTTGGAAGAGCAAAATTGCCCACGATTACCTCTGTAAATAATCAGTTTTTCTACGAGTGGCCAGAGGCACAAAGAGAGAAAAATGAAGAACTTGATGATATTAAACATAAAGATAAAGGCGGCTATAAATACGGCCCTAATAATAAATATCCTATACATCTTGCTGCGGAATTGGCTGCTTTGGAAGATGTACTGAATAGGGCTGCTACAGAACTTGCACTAAGACATTATGACCGATATGTTCTCGCGAGTGATCATGGGGCTTCAAGGTTGGCCGTAATCAGTAATATTGAAGAAAAGTATGATACGGATACTAAAGGGGAACACTCCGGAAGATGTTGTAGGGCGTTTGATAATTACGATTTGCCATTTGCAACTGAAGAAAACGGGTTTGTGGTATTGGCTGACTACGGCCGTTTTCGTGGAAGCAGAGCTGCTAATGTCGAAGTCCATGGCGGGGCGTCATTAGAAGAGGTTGTTGTTCCGTTAATAGAATTAACCTTGGCGGATAATACAATACAAATCCAATTGGCAAATGAAAACGTGATTTCTGATTTTAAACTTGGCTCAGAATTATTGCTGTTTGTAAATAAAGCATTATCAAAGAAGCTTTCTATCCAGGTTGAGGGAGAATCGTTTGAAGCGAAGCAAGTGGATGAGAATCATTATAAAGTAACGGCATCGAATATGAAGCGTGCAAAGACATATTCTGTTGATGTGTATATCGACGATAGCCTTATAACAAGATTTAGTGTAACAACAAAAGGAAAGAGCGCATCCGTCAATTCTGATTTTGACGATTTATTCTAAGCATAGGAGGTTGCTACATGAACAATGATAAGTTAAGAAACTGTTTCGATGAAATGGTTGTATATAAGGACTTAAAGAAAAGTAATTTCTTTAATTCGCTCAGTTTACCCTCATTCATGAGAGATTGGATCCTAAAAAAATTCGAAGATGATGAAGGGAATTTTAATGCTGAGGAAGTGGCTGCATTTGTAAAGAAGTTTTTGCCTAAAAAAGAAGATTGGAATTCAATAAAAAACAGAGTGGTAGTCGAGCAGGAGAGGGTGAAGTTTTTAGCAAAGGTCTCTGTAGATATTGATATAAAAACAGGCGGAGTATCGTTTTCACTTCCGGATTTTGGACTGACAAGTAAAGATACTATCATAGAGGATTCAGTTTGGGAAACATGCAAGAATGACTTGGTTCACGAACATGAGACCTGGGGCATGGTAGAGCTGGGGTATAGAGCTCCCGATGAGTATGATTGGGCGTTTGATTATAATAAGAAATCATCCCATGGAAAAGATGGAAAGCAGGGAAAGATAAAACTGGTTTCATTCAAGACTTTCTGTCCGTATCAGATTGATGTTGAATATTATAAGGATGCAAGGAACGAGTTCACTATTGACGAATGGATAGATGTTCTGTTGGGCGCTGTTGACTATAATGCGGCAGGCTACTGTAATGATGAAGAGAAAAAGTTAACAATGCTCACACGCCTTTTGCCTTTTATAGAAAAAAGATTGAATCTAATTGAACTGGCTCCGAAGGGAACAGGAAAATCATATTTGTTTGGAAGGGTTAGCAGATACGGCTGGCTTTCTAATGGGGGAGTAATGAGCCGTGCAAAAATGTTTTATGACCAAAACAAGAGAACAGAAGGACTTGTAGCTGGGAACGACTTTATAACATTAGATGAAGTTCAAACAATTTCGTTTAGTGATGTAGATGAAATGAGAGCGGCATTAAAAGGCTATTTGGAATCAGGAATATACACGGTTGGAAACTATGAGGGAACCGCCGATGCTGGAATGATTCTGTGTGGAAATATAAAAAAAGAAACAATGGATGCAGATGGTTATGGGAATATGTTTGTTGAACTTCCGACGGTTTTTCATGAATCTGCATTGATTGAGCGTTTTCATGGTTTCATAAAGGGATGGAATATTCCTAGAATGAATGATGATTTAAAAATTGCTGGATGGGCGCTTAATTCAGAGTATTTTTGCTCTATTATGCATGAGTTAAGAAATGATATGAGTTACAGAGCGATCGTTGACGAGTTGATAGAGGTTCCGGAAGCTGCTGATACAAGAGATACGGAAGCAGTTAAAAGAATAGCAACTGCTTATTTGAAATTACTGTTTCCTAATGTGAGAGATGCAAGTGATATTTCAGTAAGAGAATTTAAGAGATATTGCTTGGATCGAGCTAGAAAAATGAGAGATACAATTAAATATCAACTTGGAATACTTGATGAAGAGTACAGAGGAAAAGATATTCCAGTTTTTACTGTCTCAACGAAATATGAAAAGCAGGGATAAAGAATGAGTAGTTGTTATGTCTGTGGGAAAGAGAATCTCACAAAAGATGAAATAGGTATTACAAAAAAGTTGCTTGGAAAAAAAGAAAAGAAGATGTATTGCTTATCATGTCTTGCTTCTACACTTGAAGTAACTGAAGAAGAATTGCTGGATAAAATAGAAGAGTTTAAAGAGGAAGGGTGCACGTTGTTTGTATGATTTACGCTGATAATGCTGCAACTACAAAACTGGATATTGATGCATTCGAAGCAATGAAACAGTATTTGTGTGAAGATTATGGCAATGCTTCACAACTCTATTTTTTCGCAAAAAGACCTCGCATGGCTCTAAAACATGCCAGAAGAGATATTGCAGAGTGTATAGGGGCGGATCCGGACGAAATATTCTTTACGTCGGGGGGGAGTGAGAGCGATAACTGGGCTATAAAAAGATATTCTCCATTTGCAACTGATATTCGTCATATTATTACTTCAAAGATTGAGCACCATGCGGTATTGAATGCTGTTGAAGCGGAGGCTAAGTACAGCAATGCAGAGGTTTTTTTTCTAGATGTAGATGAGCATGGATCTGTTAATGCAGCGGATTTGGAAAAAATACTAGCCCGTCCTAGAGAAGCTGTTGCAAGTTGCGAGACGACGCTTGTTTCCGTCATGATGGCAAATAATGAGATAGGTACTATAGAACCCATAAAAGAATTGGCGGATGTTGCAAGAAGATATGGGGCTTCATTCCATACAGATGCAGTTCAAGCGGTTGGACATATTCCCATAGATGTACATGACTTGGGGGTGTCAATGCTTTCAGCGTCAGCACATAAGTTTAATGGCCCTAAAGGGGTAGGCTTTTTGTATTCAAGATCTAGTATCGCTAATCTTATAGATGGTGGTTCACAGGAAAGAGGTTTGCGTGCAGGCACGGAAAATGTTGCAGCTATAGTAGGAATGGCGGTTGCATTAAAAAAGAACTGTCAGAATTTGAAAGAGAATGAGGTGCATATAAGGCGCCTAGAGGATGTGTTGCTTGGGAGGTTGAAAGCATCTGGCTTAGACTATATAAGGAACGGAGTGAATCAGTTACCGGGAAATATAAGCCTATCATTTGCATATGCTGAAGGAGAGATGATTCTTCATAGATTGGATTTAAAGAAGATTTGTATTTCAACAGGATCTGCTTGTGATAGTGTTAATACTCAAGTGTCTCATGTTATAAAAGCAATTGGAGTTCCTGAAAAATATGCAAAAGGAACAATAAGGATTTCTTTGGGGAAAGATAATACTGAAGAAGAAGTTGAGAGTATAGTTGCTGCTCTAATAAATGTTTTAGGATAATGAAGTATATAAGGAGATTGGGGGCTTTATACCATGCTTTATAAACTTAACCGTGAAGACAATAGCCATGAATACCATAAGGTTAAAAGAGTAGCGTTAGCAGATCTTGGATGGAAAGAAAGGATTTAGAGCGATTAATGTCGCATAATATTCAGGATTTTACATTTTTAAATGATCTAATGACGATATTTGCAGAACGTTCTAGACCGGAAAGGGTACAATCAGGTTTTTGGGGGGCACAACAATACTGAGGAAGATGCTTGCGGTATAGATAAAGCAATTAAGGAAATTATTAAAGAAAAGGTGTGGGTGAAAATAATGGATATTTTTGATCCTATAAGTGATGATTTAAGTAAATACCAAGTTAAAACTGTGTTGAGCCCAGAGCTTTGGGAGAAATTTAATTACCGCGGGATAAATGCTGATTATACAAAGTGGGCAAAAGGAAAAATGTTTGATACAACAGGGAATTTGCACACTGATGTCAATGGCATTCCGTCAGATTGTGGTGGTATTTATGCATATGCGATTGTAACTCCGGATATAATCCCGGATTGTGGCATATACTTAATGTATGTTGGAAAAGCATCTAAGACGGATACTGAAAATTTAAGAGCTAGAGTGAAACAGTATAAAAAACAAGCTGGATCAAAGCATAATCGGACTAGATTATATAGTTTGTTTAGCAAATGGGGAAAATATATATATGTGTATTATTTGCCAATGGATTCTGCTAATAACGAGGAAATATTTGAATTGGAAACTCGCTTGATTGGCGCGTTTGGAAAGCCACCATGTAATAAAGATGTACGATCAAAAGCTGTAAAAGATGCAATAGATTTAATGATGAGTTAGGAGAATGAAGATGAAGCTTCCGGTTATTCGCGGATATATAGGTGATTGGGCATATTATACAGGTGTGATGAGATTTAAGGATGTAGCTAAGTTAGTAGAACCATCTGTACAGAAATTTTGCAATCCTAGTTGTTTGAGTGATTTGTTACAAAGAAATCTTACTGAAAACTATAAGAGCATTAAAGATTATATATTAAACGATAAGCAACGATTCTTTAATGCGATAGTTTTGGCAATTTATGATGGAACACCTAAGTGGTTAGAAGTGGAATTTGATGATGAATTTGAAACATTTAACAATGTTGGTTTTTTGTCTTTGGATGAAGATATTAGAATCTTTCCAGTTGATGGACAACATCGGGTGAGAGGGATTATAGAGGCCTTAAGTGAAAATGATGAGATAGAAGACGAAATGGTTCCGGTAATAATTATAGGACATAAAGACGATACTGAAGGAAAGCGTAGAACCAGAAAACTGTTTTCAACACTTAATAGAAGAGCAAAGCCTGTGGGAAATAATTACGAAATCGCGTTGGATGAAGATGATTTAGCAGCTATTGTAACACGTGAACTTATAGAGGAAAGAAAGATATTTCAAGGAAAAAGATTATGTAATAATAAAGGTAAGCAGATTCCTGTAAATAATGTGGATGCGTTTACATCGCTGATAGCCTTATATCAGTGTAATGATTATCTGCTAAAGTCAAAACTTGGTATGAAAGATAAAGAATACAAAAATGCCAAACTATATAGACCAGATGACATGACAATTAAGGAGAACCAAGAATTTATAAATTCTTATTGGAAGTCTTTTGAGACTAATATTTCTGTTATTGAGGAATATATGCAAAAAAAAGAGGAATTTGCTAAAGAATTTAGGAATAGTTCTGGTGGGAACATTCTTTTCAGACCCATTGGATTAATTGAGTTTGTAAAGGCTTCATACTTTCTTTCAGAGCGGAATGGAATCAGCTTAGAAGAAGCATTAAAGCGGCTAAACAAGATACCTTTTGACATTGCAGAGCGTCCGTGGAAAGGTATTATTTGGGATGGAAAGAAAATTATTACTAGAGTTAATTTGAAGCTTTTAAACTATTTGATGTTATATATAGAGAATAATGAGAATCTAAACGAGAGCGATAGAGAAAAAATGATAGAGTACTATATGGCAGCTACAAATTATAAAGGATCAAAAGATGAGACTCTAAATGAGATAAGTCGAGGATTATTTGTAAATAGAGAATCTGAACAATAACAACGAAGAACCTATCATTTGGAGCTGAGAACAATCTTGGAGGTGGTCGCGTTTGATAGTTCAGAGACATATGTATTGATAAAAGATCACGGAGAATAGGTGACCGTATACCTTTACAAACATGTTAAGAATTTTAGTTATTCCGTGAAGGTGCGCGGTTACATGTTTCGTAGAGTGAGAGATTAATGAAACGGAGCGGATATGTGGAGTATTCGGACGAGAGGAGAGATGAGAATATGATGTTACCGCCGGAAGCGTTTATTGGTAGTTTTGCTGATTCGAGTTATGAAGAATTGATAGTCGAGCGAGACGAATTAATCGAGGCTATCAGAAAATATGAAGAAAATGAGAAAAACGGGGATAGATCCGGAAGCGAATGGAATATTAATCCAAGTCCAGATGTTGTGTATCAGTGTAATATGGAGTATCTTGCGCAGTTATGCCTTATGATGCAAGAAAAGTATAACCAGGAGTATGTTTTGGGAGATAAAAGGCTAGATAAATAATGATCTGGGCCGCAGAATAGTAGTGGATAGGTGACCGCTTACCGTTACAAAAGT
>JAEEGL010628939.1_pt1 | contig 12445 bp, 8 predicted proteins | sample 9134231 | NCBI WGS metagenome assembly JAEEGL01 (sample SAMN16246548, study PRJNA631951) | gut metagenome | biome: gut microbiome; feature: rumen; material: fiber-attached | host: Bos | place: Iran: Karaj | collected 2018-10 | reverse complement strand
TTCTGGTTTCTCGCTTAAAACATCTAGCATTTTTTCTATATTTATTAAGACCTCACTATTAATTTCATTTGCTTCTTCAACGCTATGTGCTTTTTCGTAATATTCTCCACCAAAAACATTATGTTTGATCTCATATTGACCATCATAAATCATATGATTACATGCATTCATTATTATTCTTAAATAGTCAAAGCTATATTCTTTTTTATAATTATCTATTATGTTCGTAAATTCAGCTTTGCATTCAGAATAATAGCGTTTTTCAATAGAATCTAGATTATAATGATTTGTTTTTATTAATAGTAGTTTTAGATAAGTATAATTATATTCGCCTATAAACTTTTTGACTTCAAGTAGTAGCTCTTGCTTTATTTTTTTATCAACTTGGATATTTTTCCACTCTATAGTATGTTTTAAGAAAAATACTCCTAGTTGTTCATTTTGATAAATTAAGCTCTTATATGTATTAAGTAATTGTTCTGTAGTTAAATATATTTCATAGGTTTTTAAAGCTTTATATTCCGCTTCATTTTGAAATTGATTATTCAATCTTGCAGTATTAAATTCTAGCGTGCGGTGATATCTATCTTCATAGTCGCTCATGATTTTTATAAAATAACTTGCTTTTGCTTTAAAATCTTCTAAATCATTTTCTGCAGAAAGCTCTTTCCATAGTTTTTTCACTTCAATTGAGTATTCTTCTTTTGTGGTAAAAGTACTAAAGTTTTGTACTGCTGGTTTTTGCTTATCTCTAAATTCCTTTTTTGCCTCATCTTCATTTTGAGTTATTTTTAATATATTGTTTTTCGTTATTTCTTGATTTATTATAATGTACTTATTTTTCAAAGATTCTGGGGCATTTTGTTTTAATACATCTTGAGCATACTTATAAAGCTTATAAGTATTACCTTCTTTAACAATATATGAAAAAGTTTTTATTGTTTCATATAAACTGAAAGTGAAATTTGGATTTAATTTAGTGAATTTCTCTTCGATGTTTTCATCAGTCCAATTGTCTATATATGCTAGGGTAGTTACAAAATCCTTTTCACTATTTGACATATATTTTAAAAATCTTTCTGCTAAAGTTTTGGTATTATTACCAAAATTATCTATTGTTATTTCTTCATTATTTTTTAACAATGAATTGTATGTATCAACGCATAAATCAAGATATATCGGGGTCCCTGACGTTACTTCATATAATTGTTTAATTAGTTTTTCATCTTTAATACCTGAATTTTCAAAAAATACTTTTGAGTCTTCGTACGACAACTCTCTCAATTCTTTTTGGCTTAAAGTTTCATTCCAATCAGAATCTATTTCTTCCCACTTTAATTTTTGTCTTCCCGAAATAATCCATAATACATTAGGAATATTTAATAATAAGCCATCGTCTCCTCTTAACCATAAATCTTTATCAAGAGCATTTCCTCTATCCAATTCATTTATTAATCTTTCATAAGTATCTATATAAAATACAAATGGAAGTTTTTCTTTTAATAGATTCTCTTTTAAATCTAAAGCAAAGTAATAAGGAAGTTGATTTTTTAGTTCCTCTAACGACAGTTCATTTAAAATAACCAATTTTTCTTTTATATTATTCTTTTTTATTCTTTCTTGTATTAAAGTTTTACCCTTTTCTGCAAAGTATATAATTTTTGAAAAATAACCTACTATTGGAATTTCTGATATCACGTCTTTTAAAAAGCCTAGTTCTGTATTTTTGTCAAATACACTTTCTAGTTCTTCTCGTGTAACATTTTTTCCCAGCTTCGTTTCATAAATATATTCTACTAAATCATATATAGGAAATGTGAAATTATACTTCTTTCTTAAGTCTTTTTTTACTACTTTTAATATTTCTTCTACGTTATTATCTAATTCTTCTATAGCCTCAAAATCCAAAAACTCATTTTTTGAATCAGGATATTTTTCTCTTATTTCTGTGTAAATTTTGTCTAACAGTGCTGTTTTTCCTATTCCTGTGTATCCATAAAATGATATAACATTTATCTCATTAAAGTTTTTTGCTTCAATATTGTTTTTTACATGTTCAAACTTGTTAATGACATTTTGTCTAAATTCTTCTCTATCAGTAAATTGCTTAACTTTCTTTTTAATTTTATTATTTGTATTATTAATTTGTTTTGGCATTTTTCTACCTACTTTTCTAATAGTTTTTAATCATCAATCGTCGGCTTCCAACATTATACCATAAAATAAAAAATGTTGAAACCTGTCCCTTTGTCCATAATGTGGACAAGAAAACCGTCCCCTTTTCCCACAAAAAAACACCTCCGAAGAGGTGTTTAAAAAACAATTAATTAATTTTCTGAGAATGGTAATATTGCGATTGTTCTTGCTCTGTTAACAGCAACAGTAATTTCTCTTTGATGTTTTGCGCAAGCGCCTGTTGTTCTTCTTGGAAGAATTTTACCATTTTCGTTTACGAATTTTCTCATTTGCTCTGCATTTTTGAAGTCTAAAACTATTGTTTTATCTGCACATAATTGGCAGGCTTTCTTTTTGATTTTCTTAAATTTATAATCATCATCGTAATCTTTATTTTTATTATTTGGTCTTCTTCTTGCTGGTTTCTTATCTGGCATTACTTTTTACCCCCTATCTATAATATAACTAAAATGGTAGGTCATCGCCAGAAGATACTTCAAAGTCTGATGTATCTCCATCTCCTGCTGGGCCCATATCACTACCACCTTCACTAGCTCCATAAGCTGCGAAATCTCCATCACTTGATGAACTAGCGCCTTTTTTCTCAACAAACTCAACATTTTCAACAATTATATCTGTTGCATAACGTTTTTGTCCTTGTTGATCTTCCCAAGTTCTATTTTGTAGCCTTCCTACTATTCCAATAGCCATTCCCTTTTTGAAATATTTGCTAACAAACTCTGCTGTTTTAGCCCAAGCTGTGCAATTAAAGAAATCAGCTGTTGGCTCCCCTTCTCTAGCAAATCTTCTGTTTACTGCAACAGAGAAAGATGCAACTAACACATTATTAGTTTGAGTAGATCTCATTTCTGGATCTCTAGTAAGTCTTCCTACAAGTACTACTTGATTCATATTAAATTTTCCTTTCTTATTATGAATTATTCATTAGTTTTAATAACCATGAACTTCATAATTTCATCAGTGATTCTTAAATTTCTTTCTAGCTCTTTAATTGAACTAGGATCTGCTTCAAAATCAAATTGTTCATATAAGCCTTCGCTTTGTTTTTTGATTTTGTAAGCTAAAGTCTTTTTGCCTAGATCTTTAACTTCAGCAACTTTTCCATTACTATTAATAATATCAGTAAATTTGGTGTTTAATTTCTTAACACCCTCTTCATCTACTGATGGATTAATAATAACAATAAGCTCGTATTTGTTCATTATTTCCACCTCCTCTTGGATACAGCCTATAAATTACTTATAAGCAAGGATTTGATTACTTTCATAATCATAATTGTTATTGTAACATATTTTGTTAGATTTATCAAGCAATTTAGCGATTTTTTTCATACATAACGGAGCACGCAAGTAGCTCCGCTACGAAAATTTAATTTATCTCTTTATGTTTGTTTATAATTATTAATATAACTGTTGCTCCAACAATTAAGCATATTGTCACTATAGTAACAACTTGAGCAACACCAGTTTGTGGAAGCGTTCCATTAGCAGTTGTTCCATCAAGTGCACTTACTTGTTTGTTTGTAGAAGTTCCTCTGGTTGATCCAATTGCATTTAAAATGATTGAACTCATGCTGTCAACATCTTTGCCAGAGTACTTCTTTTGGCCATCTACATAAACCTCATAACCATCTGTTATTTCTTTAGAAGGAGTAAATATCATTTCTGCAACGCCACTGCTTTCACCAAGTTCAGCCTCTTCTCTCAAGTATAAGTATAAAACATTTTCATTAGTCAAATCTTGGCCAATTTTCTTAACATCTTCATTATTTATTGAAATTTCTAAATAATATGAGTTATCTTTATTTTTCTTTAGTTCGGCCGATGTCTTTTGGTATTCAACCTCTTCTAACATATCATTTTCAGATAAATACCAATAATATGAATACTTCGCATTTTGGTCACCAATTTTAATGTTGTTAATCCTATATGTAATTGTATAGTCTATTTTATTATTAGAGTTGACTTTGATAATCATTTTCTTTCTTTCGCAGGTACTATTTTCAAAGTCTGAATTCTCCGCAAAATCAAAGTCTTCATCTTCTTCATTATTTATGCAATTAGTATCTTCATCACAATCAGTGTCATCACTTACAATTTCAACAGGGAAAGATGTTGATTGATTTCCGGCGTATAAAGTTACTTCTACAGAACCTAAAGTAACATTGCTAAAGCCTGATGAAGCAAGATTTGTCATTGAAACATATTCCACTTTTCCATTATCATATGTTATCTTAATCTCTCCACCGGTTAAGTCAAGCTCTTCTACATTTTGAATATAAGTTGATTTAACAGGTAACTTAGTTATCGTTATTCCAACAATCTCTTTTTCTTTATTGACAGTTATTGGAATTGTTAAAGTCTTTGTAATGTCTTCATCAGTATAAGAAATTGTTACACTTGTTTGATTAAGTTGCAAATTTTTACCATTAACAACAACATATTCATAAATATTATTGCTTGTTCCATCATCATAAACAGCTTTAATAATCATACCTTTTGTATCAAATTCGTCTCCCACACCATATTCTGTATAAGTAGGTCGTGAAACGCACTCTATTCTAGATAAATATCTAGGTGGAGGTGGAACAATTTCTACATTAAAATAGGTTGATGTTCCTCCGTAAGACACTGTAATTTTTTTGGTTCCTGTTGTTGAATTATTAAATCCTGAAACTGCCACTCCTGTTGAATTTAATGAACATGTAATTATTTTGCCACTTAAATACGTGACTCTTATTTCTCCACCAGTCAAATCCAAAAACTCTTGATTTACAATATATTCAAGCTTATTAGGGTAGCTGGTTATCAATAATTCCGTAATGTCATCTTTAATAACTGTTACCGTAAATGATGCTGTTTTTCCCAAATAATTTAATGTAATCGTTTTATTTCCAATCGTTTCATTAGTAAAGCCTGAAACTGAAATGTTCGGATTGTTCATTGACAGCCTAACCGTTTTGCCGCTCATGTATGTTGCCACAATTTCCCCACCATTTAAAATAAGAGTTTCAGCGTTTTGAATATAGGTTAATTTATCAGGAAGACTTCTAATTGTAATCTGAGTCATTTCATCTACAATAACGTTTATATTATAAGTACAAGTCTTGCCAAGGAATGAAATTGTTATCGTCTTTACTCCAGCAGTCTGTGTGTTAAATCCAGTTGCTGTAAAAAGATTTTGAATATCAACTAAATTAAATGTTGCTATACTGTCATCATTATAAACAACTGTTATAATACCATTTCTATAGTCTATTGAACTCTCTCCAACAAAATAAGTAAGCTTTGAAGGGTTTTGACTAACATAAATACGATCAACTGCAAGTGCGTTAACTGTTATTGGAACAGTAGTTGTTTTAGTAATATTTCCTTCTGTATATGATACTGTTATGCTTGTTTGTCCAGTTGTTAAAGCTGTTCCATTTGTAATTGTATAATTTGTAATGGTTTTAGATGTTCCATCATTATAGTAAGCTTTTACAACCATTCCAGCATTGTCAAAGTTTTGGCCTTCAATATAAGTTCTTTTATTAGGCATAGTCGTACATTCTATGCTTGATAGTTGAGAAACATAGTTTTCAGTGTAACCTTTTATTGTGAAGTTACCCCAAAGCACTGAAGATTCAGTAGCTCCTAAAGCATTTGCAAAAGTTTGGAAATAAGCAGAAAGCTGCGAATCATTAATATCAATAAATCTATCTGTAGCGTACTCTAAATAACTTTCATTATAACCAACATTTACTGATGCAAAGTCGTCAGCAGCTGTACCTCCACCGCTCTTAGTATATTGAGTCTCTGTGCTAATCCATACACCTTCTGAATTTGATAGTCTTAAGCCTATAACAAATTTTCCTTGTCTGATGTCTACTGGATTTTTCAAATATAGTGTATGATATCCTGGCTCAAGATTAACATATGAACCATTTACAAGCTCTACTTCTTGCATTTGTGTAACATCATTGCCATTATTATTTACCAAAAGCCTTGCAGTAACAGCACCCGGAGTAAAAAAGCTAACCTTAGTTAATCTCTCTTCTGTGCTTGTTGTTTTAGTAAATACGTTTGCAATTTTAAAGTCAGTATGGAACTTAACCTTTAAATTGTAGCCATTACTAACTCTATAAATATTGTCGTAATCCTTGCTAGTAATAGCATTGGTAACAACATTTACTTTATCATTTATATCCTTGTCTTCGTATGAAACATATACATATCCACCCTGGAAGTATCTAACATAAACACTATCATACTCGATTTGAATATTGTCCCTTCCATACGTTGGGTAAGCATTACTAATAGCATTTATTATTTCAGTATTTGAAGCATTTGAACTAAGACCCAACGTCTGCTTGAAATATGTTTTATCTCCAATATAAGTCTTCTCGCCCCAAGTATTTCTAATAATCCATGCTCCGTTACTTGAAGGTCTATTAGCTGAAGAGAAATTATTTCTAGAATAATTGTCATCCCAGCCTATAATTAATACGGCATGGTCAACTACTCCTGAAATACTAGGTGGATTGTATAGTCCTCCTGTGCTATTGTTATAAAAACTTGTAGCGTCCAAATGCCTTGCTACTACAGCAGAGAAAACTCCTCCATAATTAACCAGCATATTTTTAATGTCTGCAATTCTTTGAAGCCTTTTCGTTTCTTTTTCCGAATCACTATCTGATGACGAATAATATGATGGATAACCAATTGTATCAAGTACTGTTGCACCAACTGGAGCATTTTGAACAGTATTTAAATTAACATTCCCCGAGTTTGTTGAATATGGCATAACACTCTCATTAGCAATACCTAAACCAGATGAAGCATATGCGATAAATCTCCAGTAATTTGCTCCGTCACCAGGAGCGTAATTATATCCATAGTCATTAACTTGATTGTTTAAGAAGTATGATCTAAGAGTTGCATATATTAAATGGCTTTCAGAAAAGTTGTATGAATTCTGTGAGCCATTAGCTTTATAGTCTTTATAAGCTAAGAATGATTCAACTGTTCCAAGAGAGCTAAAAGCCCAACAAGAACTATATACGCCTTGATTTTTTACTAAAACACTCTGTAAAATTGAATTTCTTAAGTCAAATGCTGATGATGAAGCTGAAGCTTTTAATATATTTTCAGTGTCATTAATTACTTTAAAATAATTCCCATTGTTTGAGTCGCCCATTTCTAAGTCAAACATATCAGGAACATATGATGATTTATTTCTCTCTTCTTCAGGTAATTCTAAATACGCCAAATAATCCTCAGAATAATTAATTTGAGGATCTTCAAAGTCATCAATCGTAATTGCGCCTGTGGTTTCAGCCGCAATTGAATTTGATTTAAATATAACTATTGATAAAACAAAAACTATTAAAAATAATCTGATTTTTAATTTGTTCTTTTTCATTTGTTTCCTTTTTTAGACATATTTAATCCATTTAATTTTATCAATAGCAATTTCCTAATTCCAATTTTAAGAAAGATTGTATATAAAATGTGAAATAGTAAACATTCTGTTACGAAAAGAAGAAAAGTTATGGGTGCGGACAGAGGGAGATGCGGACAGAGGGACGGTTTTCTTGTCCTTTTTCCGGACAGAGGGACAGTTTTGCAAAAAACTGTCCCTCTGTCCGGAAAAAGGACAAGAAAACCGTCCCTCTGTCCGCATACTTTTTATTTGTTTTTACATGTATTCTTTAAGTTTCTTACTCCTAGATGGATGTCTCAATTTTCTTAAAGCTTTTGCTTCAATCTGTCTAATTCTCTCACGAGTAACGTTAAATTGTTTTCCAACTTCCTCTAGAGTTCTTGATTTTCCATCATCTAGTCCAAATCTTAATCTTAAAACTGTTGCCTCTCTTGATGTAAGTGTCTCCATTATTTCATTTAATTGCTCTTTTAACATCATATAAGATGCTGCATCTTGTGGTGATGGAGAATCTTCATCCTCTATGAAATCACCTAAATGGCTATCATCTTCTTCTCCGATCGGAGCTTCAAGTGAAATAGGATCCTGCGCAATTTTTTGAATTTCTAATACTTTTTCAACTGGTAGTTCCATCTCTTTTGCAATTTCTTCAGAGGTTGGCTCTCTACCTAATTGTTGTAATAAGTGTCTAGATGTTCTGATTAATTTATTAATTGTTTCAACCATGTGAACTGGAATTCTGATGGTTCTTGCTTGGTCAGCAATAGCTCTTGTTATAGCTTGTCTAATCCACCATGTAGCATATGTCGAAAACTTGTAACCCTTTGTATAATCAAACTTTTCAACTGCTTTGATAAGACCCATGTTACCCTCTTGGATTAAGTCTAAGAAAAGCATTCCACGTCCAATGTATTTTTTAGCAATACTAACAACTAATCTCAAGTTTGACTCAGTTAGTTTCTTTCTAGCAGATTCGTCTCCATCAACAATTCTCTTAGCTAAATCAAGCTCTTCTTCATAAGTAAGAAGTTTGATTTTACCAATTTCACGAAGATACATTCTAACAGGATCGTCAAGTTTAACTCCATCCATGTTTTCTAAGTCAAGATCTTCTTCAACCTCAAGGCTTTCAATTTCTTTAAGGTCTTCTTCACTTGGCTCATCTTCAATGTCATCTTCACTAATTATTTCGATTTTTAACTTTTCAAAAGCATCAAAAATCTTCTCAATTTGGTCAGTAGTCATGTTGCCAAGCTCGCTACTTAATTCTTCATAGCTAATCTTTCCTTTTTTCTTGGCTTTAACTATAACCTTCTTGATTTTTTCATTTATTTTTTTGTCTTCATCAAAATCTTTTTCAAGAATAGCTTCCAATTTCTCGTCGCCTGGTATTTTTATTTCAGATGGTTGTTCTTCAGTGTTTGCAGGTTCTTGAGCGTTTTCAGAAGTTTCGTTTTGAGGTTGTTCTACAGCCTCTTCAACTTTCTTTTTAGATGTTCTACGTTTTCTTGTTTTTGGAACTTCTACTACTTCTTCAGTTTTAGTTTCTTCAACTTTTTCAACTACTTTTTCTTCTTTTTTAGCGGTTTCTTTTTCTGTTTTCTTTGCTCTGGTAGTTGTTTTTTCAACCTTCTCTTCTTTTTGTTCTTCTTCTATTTCTTTTTTCTTAGTCATTCTAGCACTATCAATTCTACTTAAAGCATTTTTTAAAATATCGTCTAGTCTAGCCATTATAACCCTCTCCAATTTCTAATATTTATGGAGCACGTGAGTAGCTCCGCTACTGGAACACTTCTTTGAATATACTCCATATTATTTTTTATTCGACAAACTTAATATAATTTTATTAAGTTCTCCACTCAACTTAATTTTTTCATCATCAGTAAGGTCTTTATTTTCGCTTAATTCTTTAAGAATTTCATCTCTTCTTCGTGTATTTTTTTCTTTGACGTAGTAATTTTCGATATCAATTATTGCTTTTTCAACTTGTTCATTGTCTCTAATTTCAAAGTCTTTAGCTAAAATTCCTGTGATCTTATTAATCAAATCTTGATCATCAAACATCGATACTATATCGGTTTGGTCTTTTTCGCTCTCATATATTTTAGCTATTATTACTTTGTTTAACTCACTTTTAATTAAGTCAATATCAACAACTTTTTTTATTCTATCGAAGCTCTCATTCTTATAGTTTCCAAGAAGATAAATAATCAATTCTTCTCTTCTAATCGTTGCTTTGTCAAGCTTTTCTTCTTTAATTTCTTTAGTTTTTACAACTGATACTTTATCACTTTCAAGTATCTTATTATTGGATGTACTCACACCCTTCAAATTCTTTTCAATCTCAGCGATTAGCGCCTGTTTTGATATCTCATATTTCTTTGAAATTTTATTAATATAAAGCTCTCGTTCTATTTCGTTTGATACTCTTGAAAGAATCTTAGCCGTCTGATTTAAAAACTTAATTTTGTCAGACACATTATCTAAATTAAGTCCACTCTTAAGCACTTTTACTTCAAACTCGACTCCTGAAATTGCGTCATCCATATATTTCATAAACTTTGTAGCACCATATTTAAGCACAAATTCATCAGGGTCTTTAGCTCCTTCAAGTTGCAAAACTCTTAAGTCAATGTTCATGTTGTTTAATATTTCAATACTACGAAGTACAGCCGCTTGGCCTGCACTATCAGTGTCTTGGCCTAAAATTACTTGTTCTGCATTTTTTCGTAGTAGTCTTCCATGAGCATCTGTAAGAGCTGTTCCTAGTGAAGCTACGACGTTTGTGATTCCTCTTTGATAAAGCGAAATCGCATCCATATAGCCTTCAACTATAAGAATTCTCTTAAGCATTCCTGTAGTTCCACGTTTTGCGACATTTAATCCGAAATAAGTTTCTTCCTTTGTCAAAAATAATGTTTTGTGGAGAGTTCAAATATTTAGGTTTGCTATCGTCGAAAACCCTTCCGCCAAAACCAATTACTCTATTTCTTACATCTTGAATAGGAAACATTAATCTATTTTTAAATTTATCATATAAGTAACCCTTATCAGATTTTCCTATTAAATTAGATGCTAGTAATTCTTTTTCGGTAAAGCCTTGCTGTTTTAAGAAGTCTGTTAGTTCATTCTTCATGCTACTATAGCCAATTAAAAATGCCTTTAGTGTTGCATTATTTAGTTGTCTCTTTTTCACGTAGTCTTGAGCAATTTTCGCGTCTTTTTGGTAAAGTCTATTGTGATAAAAATCCGCAGCAAGCTTATTTATTTTATATAATGTAGCTTTTAGTCTTTCTTGTTCTTCTTCGTAATGACTTATATTATTTTTTGGTAGGTCAATATTTGCGTTATTTGCAAGCATTTCAACAGCTTCTTTGAAGTTCAATTCTTCTATTTTCATAATAAAAGAAATGACATTTCCACCCTGTCCACAACCGAAGCAGTGATAAATTTGTCTATCAGGTGAAACAGAAAAAGATGGAGTTTTTTCATTATGAAAAGGACAGCATCCAAAATAGTTACGCCCTTTTCTTTTTAAAGGAACATATCTTGAAACTATATCAACAATGTCGTTTCTATTCCTTACTTCATCAATTATTTCATCACTATATAAAGCCATTCCTACCCTTCTGTTTTAAATATTTTTTATATTTATATAATTCGACAATAATTTATTTATTCCTTCTTATTTTTGAAATAAGTAAATGATTTATGTAAATCTCTATCGCGTAAAAAAATGCGAATCTCACTCTTTTATCATTTAAAAAAATGTAATTCGCATAGTTTGTATTTTCACTAAAATAATCTGTTAATTAATTATTGCTATCAAATGGAATGAATTTGTTAATAGCATTTTGTTGTAAATCTATATTTGCTTGTGCAGGAACTTTATATTCCTTATAAGACATTTCAATTTTGTTATCAATCAATTTCTCAATTTCTTCTGTTGAAGATTTTTCCACCAAACTTAATTCGCTAACTAAAATAACTTTAGCATCATTAAGCATCTTCTTTTCTCCTGTTGAAAGAGTACCTTTTTCTTTTTGTTTGAAACATAAGTTTCTAACAATGTCGGCGATTTCATAAACATCACCAGTTTTCATTTTTTCAAGATTGTCTTTATAACGTTTGTTCCAGTTATCAGACATCTCTGTTTCGTTCTGGCTTAATATTTGAAGAACTTTATTAGCTCCGTCACTATTAATAATATTCCTAACTCCTAAATCTTCTGCTTTAGCGGTAGGAATCATAAGTTTAACCTCTCCAGGCATTTTCATAATATAGTATTTTCTTTTCTCTCCAAGTATGTCCTTCTCTTCAATGGCATCAATGGTACCAGCTCCGTGCATTGGATATACTATGTTATCACCAATATTAAACATTGCATTTCTCCTTCAATTGTCATATCGCGCCACGTTAAGTACGTTCTTTTCAACATAGTTCTATTATAGCACTTTTATCATGATTTGTAAAGGTTTTTTCTCTTTATGTTTACTTAATATGTGTATTGAAAAAATCCCGGACAAGGGGACGGTTTTCTTGTCCTAATTTAGGACAAAGGGACACTTTTGTTTTTGTAGCGGAGAACTCTGTGCTCTATAAATATTTTATGTATATCATATAATTGGAGAACTATAGTTCTCCACTACGAAAATCGCAGACCACTGGTCTGCGCTACAAAGACTTTATTACTCTACAATTTAGTGGAGCACGTAAGTAGCTCCGCTACGATCATAAAAAGGGCGGCCGAATTCCCCAGCCACCCTCAGACATTTATCCCTAGCTACATGTTTGCTCCCAGCATAATGAAAATCAAGAAAATCAC
>JAEEGL010351153.1_pt1 | contig 12445 bp, 17 predicted proteins | sample 9134231 | NCBI WGS metagenome assembly JAEEGL01 (sample SAMN16246548, study PRJNA631951) | gut metagenome | biome: gut microbiome; feature: rumen; material: fiber-attached | host: Bos | place: Iran: Karaj | collected 2018-10 | reverse complement strand
CATCGTCTCTTTCTTTCTGCAGCTCGCTTTCGGATGTTTTCTCCCGTAAAATATCCACTATATTTATGCTGAAAAGGTCCTTGTTAATGGAGTACATGGTGTAGTACTGGTCCTTGTAGGACTTAACCGCGCCGGCATCCTCAAGCTTCTTTAAGTGAAATGAAACCGTCGCCGATGTAAGTTCAAGCCTCTCCGCCAGACGCTCGACATACATGTCCTCAACCATCAGGGACTTAAGAATGGACAGTCTGGATCTGTCCGCGAGACATTTAAAAAAAGCTATTGTTTCCTGATCCGTCATACACACCTCCGCAGTTAAAACAACTCGTTAAATTTGTCAGTAATAGCGTCAGCTATTTTGACTTTGGCTTCTTCAATCATAATCTTTTCCGCATCATTATGTTCTTTGGCCTTGGAAAGAGACTGACGCCACTGAGCCGGAACGTTCTCGGAATAACTCTTAAATATTGTCACAAATTTCTGCTCGTTACCGTCGGACATCTTAACCGCCGCATCTAAAAGCGATACAAAAACATCGTGAATATTCAGTGCCGCACGAAAGGGTCTCGCATCATCATCTCTGCCGTCTGCCACAAGGGTATCGATGCGGGTCCGGGTGTCTTCTTTTGATCTGGCTATAAAGTCTTTTATTTGTTTTATCTTGTCATTCATTGTATATGATCCTCCAATGTCAGCCGGTTATCTCACCTGCATTTACATTTTACCGATAACATTTCGATTTATGTCTATTCTTCGTTTTAATTTATTTAGATGTCCATCTATTTAAAGTATATACACTCATCGAATTACTTTGTCAATATCTGTTTTGATAATTATCTAATTAATTTCTTCTGCGCATTAAAAATGACAGTTACAAGATTGCTCTCATAGCTGTCATTTCTTGGTCTTATTTACCTGCAAGTCATTTCTTTAAGTAATCAATGATCCCTTGGATGATCTCCGGGTTCGGATATCCTTTACCGTCATTACCTTTCATACCGTAAAGCATCGCATAGGCAAAGTTATCCGCCATACAATCCTCCGGATCGGTTACATAACCGGTATTTGTTCCAAAAACCTCATCAAAGTTTGATGCCTGTTCAGCGGTATAATAAATATCCGTTCCGTCAACAGGAACCAGAGCTGTAGCATCGTTGGACATAAAGCCCGATTGTGCCTCGGCATAACTCTTTGTTGTGATGTAGGCCGTATAACAGTCGATCGGTTCTCCGTCTATCAGAAAAGTTGCATAGGAGTTGTGATGCTCCACATCAGGATTACTGATATATCTCTCAAGCACACACGGAGGAAGTTCATACTCCGTATCCGTAACGGTAAAGTGAATGAGTGAATACATATCGGCTCGAAACTGAGGATTACTCCTGGTAAGGCAGTGAAACAGCTCATGATATAACAGCTTGTTCATATATTCACTAAATCCGGGAAAGATATTCATAAGAGCATATATCGTAACCATATCACCACTCAAATATATCTGCGTACCATGAGTATAGCCGCTTGCACCCGATTCAAGTTCCATATCGGCTTTTATGAATACGATCTTTTCTACTTCAGGGAGGTTGTACCCCTTAAGTTTAAAATGTAATGCCATTCTTGCAATACGACTGTTCAGATACCATTTATCAATAAAGTTAAAGTCACTGACGCTCTCCCGGGAGGCTTCCAGCAATTCATCCTTTGTCGCACCGCTTTTTCGCATACGATAGTCAAAATCATTCTGCGTCATGCTGTCATAGTATTCCGTATTTAAAAGCATGAGTTCACGGCCTTCCTGCGCAGATGCATAGCGATGCGGGATCATACCCGAAAAGATCAATGTGATACAAAGATTTATCATGCTCCAGATCACGATCAGACCCAATATGATCCGTAACGCTTTCCTTCTCTTTTTCTTTTTCATAATCCTGTCTTCATGTTTTTTATCACGAAGGCTCTCTTTAACTACGTCCTCTTTTTCTGTCATACATCCTCCCGATCTAAGGATCGTTCCTGTTTTTTCTTACACTCTGCAATATTTGTCGCCACGTGCGCCAATTCCTTCTTTTCTATGAGTTCATCACCATCGAAAACCAACTCAACAATATAGGGCATCCATGCGACGATCCTCATAAAGTCGTCAAGTCCGAAGGAACTGTCATAATAGTTTAGAATGGTTGATAGTGCCGTCCCATGCGTCCCGATAACAACAGTCTCTCCGGCATGATCGGCATTTCAAAATAATCCGCGTAATGTTTGGCATCTTAGTTAATTATCCTGTAAAATATTTTCCTGTTTTATGATCCAATACAGATGTTAAGAATATCTGTTACATCCTTTATCTGATATGATGCAAAGCCGTATATGTTAGGTGCATTTTGTCGATTTATCCATGCCGTCTTAAGTCCTGCATTGTGGGCACCGATGATATCCGTTTCATAAGTATCTCCGACAAACAAAATCTCATCTCTGCTGCCTCCCGGATACTTTTTAAGGATCTCCCCTATCGCTGACTCAAAAAAATCCGTACATGGTTTGACCCTGCCAAAGTCAGCACTGGACCAGACTTTGTCAAAATATTTACCGATGCCGTGCCGGTCGAGCATTATCTGCAGTGCACCGGCGCTGAAACCGCTATTTGATAATACATACATTGGTATTTGTTTTCTTGAAAAAACATCGAGCATATCAGCAAGGCCGTCATAAACTCTCACTGTATTGCATCTGCCAAGAAACAAGGCTTCATCTTCAATGCTCATGGGAACAACGTCACCGCCGTACTTTTTGGCATACATCGGCAACTCGTCTTTTACAAAAGGAAATTCAAAACCGTGTTTATGAAGATCCTGCATATGTACGAACAACTCTTCTCCATAAGCCTTGATCTCGTCAAAAGAACACTTATCCTTATAGTATTCTTCCCAAAGGGGTTTTAACCCGAGGTTAAAATCAATTGACAGATCTTCAACAAGTGTTTCAAAAAGATCAAAAATAAGTACCATTAATTCTCCTCAAGCAAACCTAAAAAGCGATTATCCCGAAAGATAATCTCTTTTTATAAATCTGGTCATATGAAATTCTCTGTTTCTGGTGATTTATATATGATCAGATCAGTGCTAGATTCATATAAAAAGAATACACCTATGAATCGGAGGAAACAACAGTGTATAAAAGAATTTTAACTATTCAGGATATTTCTTGTGTGGGACAGTGCTCATTAACGGTCGCGCTTCCGATACTGTCGGCCTGCGGACTTGAAACCGTCATTCTTCCTTCCGCTATTTTATCGACTCACACCGGTGGTTTTAAAGGCTGTACTTTTCGCGATCTGACGGATGATATGGACGGGATCGCGGAACATTGGGCAAAAGAAAACATCTCCTTTGACGGTCTTTACACCGGATATCTGGGTTCTGTTTCTCAGATCGACAAGGTGCTCCATATTGCGGATACGCGCCTTAAGGATGGCGCGCCTCTCATTGTTGATCCCGCAATGGCAGATAACGGCAAGCTGTATTCCATTTTTGACGATGAATTTGTTAAAAATATGCGAAGGCTGACAGACAAAGCCGATATTATCCTTCCGAACATTACCGAGGCCTGCTTTTTGACCGGTATTGAATTCCTTGAAAACTATGACGAATCCTATATCAAAAAGCTCATCGATAAACTTGCGGTAAATGACAGACAGATTGTGATCCTGACAGGTGTAAGCTACCGCGAAGGTAAAACGGGTGTGGCTGTTTATCAAAACGGCACACTCAGGTACTATGAGCACGAAAAGATCGCCAAAGGCAGTCACGGAACAGGTGACATATACGCTTCCGCATTTACCGGTGCCTACATGCAGGGACATACTGCTTATGATGCCGCAGTGATCGCTGCCGACTATACGGTGAGATGCATTCGCGGTACACAGGGTGATCCCGAGCACTGGTACGGCGTAAAGTTTGAGCCGCAGCTAAAGTACCTGATCGAACGGCTGTAAGATCAGGAAACCCTGTTAATAGAAAAGGACATGCCACACAGCATGTCCTTTAATGTGCTTATTATTCAAGACTCTTCATCGTCGGGATTAAAGACAGGATTTCCTTGATACGCTTTAACATCCCTTGTCCTCGCGTTTTTCTCAAGTCCACACTATGTTGAAATGGCTTGATATTCTTTGTCTTAATATTTGTTGTCAAATTGAAGAGATGGTCGGCAGAAGATGCCGACCATTTTCTATGAATATCCTTATAAACTGGAATACCATACATCCGAAATTGGACATATCGTTACCAATAATCCCTACTCCCACTTCTTCCACACATCCGGCTGATATCCGAGGGTGGACTGCTTTCCGTTTCTGACGACCGGCGTCTTGATCACCTGCGGATTCTCCAGGATCTTCTCAAGTTTATCCTCTTCTGCAATATACCGGATCAGGGTAAGAGTATCCTGATCTTTGCAGTTTGGATCCAGCATCGCGTCAATACCGCCATTGGCCCGGGCAACAGAAGTGAACTCCCCCTTGCTCATGCCTTTTTCCTTCATATCGATGAACTGGTACTTGATGCCCCGCTCCTTAAAGAAGCGCTCCGCTTTCTTGGTGTCATTGCATTTCTTCGTTCCAAAAATCTGTATGTTCATTTGATCTGTTTTCCTCCGGGGCTATAATCATTACAAAGCTTTTAAGATTACATCTACAGCATTATCTCCATGTATCTTCTAAAGGTTTCAAACCCGACAGATTCATAGAACGCAAGTGCTCCCCGATTGAACTCCCACATGTTCAGTTCGAGCCTGTGAAATCCTTTTTCTTTTGCATAATCCTTTATAAATGAGATAAGGTCAGTTGCAACTCCTCTCCTTCTGAAAGCTTCGTCAACACAGAATTCATCTATGTCGAGAAAATCTCTCTCCTTCATAAATGGATTCTCCGGCTTATTGATATGATGGATGATCACAAACCCACATATCACGTCGTCTGCAACAGCCACAACGATCTCCTGCTCCGGATCATTCCAGATCACATTTATAAAATCTCTTAGTTCATCACCGAAGCCCGGTTTAAACACATCCGGCTTCCCTTCAACATGCACGTCATTAACCTGTTTTCTCAGTTCATTGATACGAACCAGCTCATTTTCTTTTGCAAAACGTACTTCCATGATCGATCTCCTGATTTTCTTTTTTCTTATGATCCCAACGGGACCCGGACCCTGTATCTTAGGCGTAAAAGGCTGCTCTACCTGTACTCCTTTTTGTACCAGCAGCCCTCAAAAGAAACGCTTCCGTCAAATTTGGAGATATCTCTGCTTTTCAGCCAATCTCTTGTAACATTGATATCCTTATGAAGAGGATAGATCATATATTTGTTTACATCCGGATCCGAAGCCCATTGAAAGATTGCCTCCGCATCGTCAACAGTAACCGTCCTTAAGATCAGTCTTTCCGTTTCTATTCTTCTTTCCATAATCTCTGCCTCCCTCTCGGTATAAAAATAGACCTTACCAAACTCTTATAGCTTGATAAGGTCCTCTGATCTCTTTAATATGAATCCGATACTTCTTATGAATCCACCTCTATATCTGACCTTATCCTGCATACAGAAACAAACCCATAGGCTTCATGACCGGGCTTGGAAGGGACTGTATTAAAGGTAAGATATGATTTCATCATGTCACCGGATTTCCTTTCGACTTATTAGCGTTTACTATACTCGACATCAATTATGCTGTCAATGTCTTTTTTCTTTTTACCGAATAACTTTCTATAATATTCTGCAATTTCGCAAAGTCTTCGGGATTTCATGGACATTTAACCCGCCCCATGATCGCCCGGGCGTTTTCTTCAGGCGGCTTCGTACCGGTATCAACGACTATGTCATATCCTTCTTTGGGAAACAGATACTTTTCGGAGGATTCCGCCGATCCGGGGCACCTGTCTCCTCGCTTTATTTCCCTGCTTCTTAAGATATCCGGCGGGCAGGTAACACGCACCTTCAGTAAGCAAAATGAAGACAGACTCTCCGTTAATTGATCAAAGATCCGTTCACTCGTTATAACATGATCTATAATGACACCGCTTCCTGCCTCAAGAATTTCCAAAGCTTTTTTGCACATATCGCCCGAAATCTCAAAAACATCATCTTCATAAATGGTTTCTGTTTTCGAAATCTTCATAAAATCGTCTATCGAAACCACTTCATATCTTCTGTCCCCATCATTAGAGATCAAAGTCTGTAACGCTTTAGACAAAGTGGATTTTCCGCTGCTTGACGGACCGTTAAGCAGAATAACTTGCTGTTTCATATAGCATAGACCTCTACAACTTCGATTTATCGTTATTATCTTTATATGGCATTTGTTATCTGATCATTATGATCCTTTCACAAAATTCCATCAGTCTTTCCCTAAGGTCCTCAGAATCAAAACATTCAATGCCGTTGTCATTTCCGTTGTGAATAACAGCCTCCATTCCTTTGATAAGGATCCTCGCCAAAGATGTATCGTCTACGTTCAAACTGCTCTCTATTTCCCTGCTTTTTCTCAGCCTTTCAAGAGCCTTGGCCAATGGTTCTACCAGCGTCTCAATCGTGATCACATGCAAAGATGCCTGAACCGTCCAATGAAGTTTATCTCCTTGCAACTTCAGATAATATTCCTTGGATGTATGATTGAGTTCTTCAAGAATCTTATCAATGATCCGGTCCATACTAAGAGTTTCATCACTGAGAATATCTCCTATTCTTTGTGAATAAGCCTGCAAATATTTTTCTATTACTGCTTCAAAAAGCGCCTCCTTAGAAGGAAAGAAGTGATAAAAACTTCCGGTTACAACGCCCGCCTCTTCAAGTATCATCTTTACCGATGTTCTTTCAAAACCGTACTTAAAGAACACTTTCGTGGCCGCATCTATAATGTTTTCTCTTGTTTCGCCTCTTTTAGCCATTATTCTTTATCCTTTGTCAGATCTTTTGTCGTGATATAGGGATTCATATACAGCTTGCGCCTTTTGGGAAGTCCCATGAATTTAACAAGAAAAGTCTTCGAATTTGATGCCTCAAGAAGTTTCCTGTCGTTTTTAGTGATTTCATATCCTATCGCACGTTTGGGACAACTTACTACACATGCCATACAGTTTGCACAGTGATGTAAAAAAGCCGGTATTCCATCCACAAGTTCTATATTTTTGCATGGACAGACTTTACTGCAAAAACCACAAGATACGCAATCCTCACTTACGGTAAAAGGATTGTCTGCATATTTCTGTAATTCAAGATATGGACCCATAAACCGCTCTTTACGTCTCTTTATGAATTTGCTTTCACGAGGATATTCTCTTTTCTTCATATTCATGATCTCAAGAGCAATCTCTTTAAGTTTCTTCTCGGTCTTGGGAACACGGAGCTTTGCCGGAGGAAAGGGCGGATATACTATCGCATAGTTTGCCACGCTATAAACAATATTACCATAATCAATACTTATATTCTTCTTTTTTAGGATTTCTGCCAATCTTTCACATGCATATCCGCATATAAAACTGGGCATCGCAATTACAAACACATATGCATCGGGATTAATGTCCAGTCCTTCCACAAAAGTCACCGCAGGAGCCGGCATAGTCCAATGATATACCGGATAGATAAAACCCACGATATCACAGTCCGTCGCAGGATATTCTTTAGGATCCGTCCTCATAGATACGATTTCTGTTTCTTTCAACTGTCCTGCGATCACACGGGCAGCGCGCATACTGTTTCCTGTTCCGGTAAAATAATAGATTCTTCCCTTCATGATAGTACTCCTTTCACAAGTAGAATATCGTTCTATTTTCATTATATGAAAGAACCTTCTTTTGTCAATGCAAAATAGAACATCATTCTATTTTTACCCGTTTGATTCCGACAGATCCAATTATCACTCACACCCCCATAACAAAAAAGACACCTACAAAAGTAAGTGTCTTTAAACGTCAGCAGCCTTTCCGTCCGCTCTTGTGGTCTTCAATAGAGCAGGCATTCGGAGTGCCATATTCAATGAGCCCTACATCAGCAGGGTCGATCGTCACGCTTCCGTCTTCCAACACAAATGCAGGAATTCCAACATCTCCTACCTCTTTGCAATGGTCGAATCATGTGCTCCGGAATCAGTCCCGGGCAGTTAACAAACGGAAAAGCATTCTTAAGTTCCTTTTGGAGATACTCCTCATCGTCCGTAAAATAATGACAAAATGATGCCGCTTTAGTCTTGCTTTTTCATCCTTGCGTTATTTAACAGGCCCAGAAGTCCCTTCTCCTTGATTATCGCTATTCCCTGGCCTTCATCTCCCAAAACGATAAGGTTGTCACCTGGATTGATATCGAAGATCTTTCTTGCCTTGGCAGGGATTACTATCTGACCTTTATCCCCGACTTTGACCATTCCGAAAATGTGCTTACCTTTCGGAGGCACAGCAAGTCCGAGATTATCCGTATCATCTCTTTCATAGGCGATCAGGTCGTCCAAAGTAACCGAGGAAGAAACCGAGTCCGTAGATCCCGAATCTGTAAACTAAGATCATGGGAGTGTTCAGTATCTGCGCTGCCAAGAATATAAATATCACAAACAATAACGATACGATAAGATTTGTTTTGGAGCATACTTTGCTCAATCTGTCTTTTTCTATCCTTCTTACCAAAAGAAGAAGAACAGAAAAGACCCAAAGCATCTGTATGTACCACAAAACTCCGATTCCCGACAGACACATGATAAGATAAAGGATCGGTGCGGGCATTGCTTCCATTGAAGAAAAAGCATCACATATCGCCATGTTATAATAGCCCGTAACCCATCCGAATACCAAAAGACCGAGAGTTGAAGGTACCAAAAGCTTTCTTGTTCTGTTTCTTAAAAATTCTTTCTCGGTCCTTGAGCCAAGTTCAAACTTCGCTGCCATACCCGAAACAACAAACAATAATAACATGAACCACGGATAAACGACATACTGGTATGCATCCTACGGCTGGTTTTTGCTTAAAGGTCCTATAACCGTGGATGAACACTGTGCGTTAAACATGAAGATCACATGATATAAGACCACAAGAACAACTGTGATCCAGCGGATGTTGTCAATGTAAGTTTTTCTCACAATTATACCACCTTTGCAACTATTATTAACATCTGATGCCATAATATAACAGACGAATCTGCCAGTCCACCAAGTGTTCTTAACAGATATCGTCTGTCAGTGTTAATTATCGTTGCAGGGGTATTCTTTTTGTTGTAATTCTCCCGCTTTTCAAAACCGTACTTATCTTGTACTTATACCTGGAAGTAGCTGATATTTTCTTTTAAGCACTCTGCAAGTTCCTTAAGAGATCCTGAGGAGTCGCTGATGATCGTAAAGGTTGCGTTGAGTTCTTCCATGGAAGCATTTGTCTCTTCCGTTGAAGCCGCATTCTCTTCGGATATGGCCGAAAGATCGGATATGATACCTACAAGGCCGTTCTTTGAATCGTTAAGCGATTTAACCCTGTCGGAAATATCTGACGATGTGTTCTTAACGCTTGAAACATTTCCGACCATCGTTTCCATGTTGTTCTTTGTCGATTCAAGCTGTTCGGCCTGAACGGAGAAACTTTCGTTCAGCTTTTCAAGAACACTTACGGAAGAAGCGGAATCGGCAAGAAGCTGTTCAACGATCGATTTGATCTTGTCAGCGCTTCCGCTCGACTGTTCGGCAAGCTGTCTGATCTCATCCGCAACAACCGCAAATCCGCGTCCGGCATCACCGGCGCGTGCAGCCTCGATCGACGCGTTCAGTGAAAGGAGGTTTGTCTGCGTTGCGATGTCCGTGATAGCCTGAGTAAACTCAGAGATCGTCTTAGCGGATTCATTTGTTGAGTTGATCGTATCACCGATATCCTTAACCGAAGCGGTAACTTCATCGCTCTGTCTTATAAGTTTATCCAGCGAACTCATTGCATTGTCGCAGGCTTCCTTCATTTCTTCGGTGTAACGGTCCATCTCGCTTACCGCACCGGTAATATCTTCAATATTGTGGCTGATATCATCCGTATCGCCGGCTGCATTCTCAACGCTCTCAGCCTGTGTAGCCGCACCCTTGGATATCTCGGTAACGGCGGTCGTTACCTGTGATGATGCCTCTGAAGCCTGATTTGCACTGTCGGCAAGTTCCACACTTGTTCCGGCAAGTTCTTCTGACATCGATCTGCTCTGTGTCATGATATCACGAAGCTTCTCGGTAAGCGTCTTGGCGCTCTTTGTGATCTTTCCGATCTCATCCTTGCTGATATCGGAATCCTTCGGATATTCAAGCTTAAGATTTCCGTTTGCAAGTTCATCAAGATCATCCGTCACGGTTGCTATACCGTTACGTATGCCGCGTGAAACGAAAACAACGACTACAAAGAGAATTACCATTATTATTCCGAAAAGGATGGCGATCGTGAGAACTTTTCCCTGTATCTCGGAAACGAGAAGGTCATGTTCCGCAATGGCCCATGCTTCGGTTATTTCCTGCATATCGTCAAGAGTTTCTCTTGTAATACCGACCAAATTATGGAAGCCTTCCCAATCACCCGTATTCTTTTCAACATCAAACGATGCTTCCCATGCTACCATATCGGTTTCGAAAGCTTCTGCGGCATCTTTAAACGTTAATCCGTCTTCCGCCTTAAACCCCGTATAGAGTCTGTCATTTGTTTTTGCAATGCTGATCGCCTTCCTTACCCTGTCATACACCTGCTGCTTGTTCGATGCATAATCTTCAAAATTTCCCGGAAGCATTGTAACGGCAAATTCCGGAGGTGCAGCTGTAAATCCGTTGATAAAATCATAGTATTGCATCGCAGCCTTAACCGACTGATAAAAGTCGCGGTCCGCGTTTACCAGATTGCTGTTTACTTCATAAAGAGTATCATAATAAACCTCTGTTACTTCCGATTCCGTGTTCTTTACCTGGATAGCCATGAACACAACGGATGCCAATAAAGAAAGTGCAAGAGGAACCGATATAAACAACAATTTTCCCCTTACGCTTATGTTATTAAGCCATTTCATATTATTCCCTCCTCGCTCACATGTAATCTCCCAAACATCTCCGGACGGAGATACCAATTTATTATACAATTTTATAATTAACCAATTAATATACAGTTAATTTTATTTTCCGCAATATAAACTAAACATAATTGATCCTTCGTCCTTGTGACGAATCTCCTTCCATGAAAACAGCCTGATGTGTTTTTCCAGCATCCGCTGTGCTTCCGGCTCCCTGTCGGGTTCTCTGTCGCATACGGTCATCAAAAGATAGATCGGCGCAAAGAACTCGAGCGCCATTATGTCCGACTCTTCCTTCTTCATACATCCCGACGCGATCAATAAACCGAAAAGTCCCATCCCTTTTTTCACAAGTTCATCCTCGGATATATTTTTGTACATTTCCGAATCGATCACAAAATCGTCACCCGATATATTCATCGGAGAACAGAGTCAAAGCCTCATCAAGTATCCTTTGTTTTGTGTTCATAAACCCACCTTTCATTTTTTGGCTAATTTGAATTAGCCGTCAAGTTCTTTTTGAAAAAATGATAAAACGGTTACGAGATCTCTCTCATAACCGTTTTGATCATTTCCTGGCATATACGGAAGCCATCCCTGTATCAATCCACTCCTTCTTTAGAAAAATCGAAATTCTCTATCTCTATAACCTGCGATTTGTGCTGTAGCACTATATTTCCAATTCAACTCTCATCCATTATCAGCCATTGATCCATTCCGGATCCCGCATCATCGTTAGGGCGTACCCTGAATCCGAATTTTTCGTAAAAAGCCTCTTTCCCTTTAGCCGAATTCAACGTCAGTTTTACTTTATATCCCGGTTTCATTCCATCTTTCAATTTCTGTATACTCGCCTCCACCAATCTACGGCCTATTCCCTGCCCTTGATACTTCGGATCCACAATAACATCTGATAAAAAAGCAATATATCCTCCATCCCATAGTAATCTGACAACACCAATCGCTTTTCCGTCATCCCGCACACATTGAATCATATAAGCTTTATCTATACACGCCCTGGCTTGTTCAAGAGGAAACTCAACCCACCCAACCATTTTTCGCAATTCCATATACTCTTCAGGTGTAATAGAATCTCCGTATTTGATCATATTTTTATATCCCCCTTTCAAACGACCCTAGCCCTGTTTTGCAACAGTATTTTGTTTCCATCTTGTATAAGGCACAAGACTGTCAATTCTACATTTTCAGTTCTATGTCCCATGATGCTCATTCACTTTCTTTGTTCATTGTATTGTCAAATATTACAGTTCAAGTGTATAAATGCTGTCCTTTCTCGTCAAAATACCCTCGGATATCATGTCTCTTCTGATGGTGCAGAAATCATCGTTATAGTCCGCAATAATAAGGTTGATTTCTTTCTCGGTATATTTCCTGCCTTT